>Ga0209021_1000514_pt1 | contig 47312 bp, 47 predicted proteins | sample PinacodermFT_FD_187299 | JGI IMG/M metagenome (GOLD analysis project Ga0209021, IMG submission 187299) | Host-associated microbial community of the marine sponge Aplysina aerophoba from Gulf of Piran - sponge pinacoderm, lysed by freeze-thaw... | ecosystem: Host-associated > Porifera > Sponge >... | reverse complement strand
CCCCAGCCCCGGCCGGTCTCGCCTTCGGCCCTCACCCAGGCCCGCGCCAAGATCGACCCCGCGCTGTTCCGGGCGCTGCACGCCGAGGTGCTGCGCCGCTGCGAACGCGGCCGCGCGCGCCACTGGAAGGGCCATCGGCTGTTCGCCGTCGACGGCTCGAAACTGAACCTGCCGCGCCCGCTGGCCGAGCACGGGTATCCGGTGCCGGCGCCGAATGCGCACTATCCGCAGGGCCTGCTCAGCTGCCTGTACCGCCTGCGCACCCGCGTCCCGGTCGACTTCGACCTGCACCGCCATGCCGACGAACGCCGCGCCGCCCTCCCGCACCTCGACGTCCTCCGCCCGGGCGACGTCGTGGTGTACGATCGCGGCTACTTCTCCGAAGCCTTCCTGCGCGAGCATGTCGCGCGCGGCCTGCATCCCGTGTTCCGCCTCAAGCGCACCGCCAACCGCGACATCCGCGACTTCGCCCAAGGCCCCGGCCGCGAGGCCGAAATCGTCCTCGCCCCAAACGACCCCGCCGGGCCGCTGCGCCTGCGCCTGGTGAAGTACCGGATGAAAGACTCCGAATACCTGCTCGGCACCACCCTGCTCGACTCCCGGAACTATTCCCTCGCCGCCCTGGCCGACCTCTACCACGAACGCTGGGGCATCGAGGAGCTGTTCAAGACCTCCAAGCAAACCCTCGCCATCGAATCCTTCCATGCCCGCACCGAACGCGGCGTCCGGCAGGAACTGTTCGCCCACTTCGTGCTGATCACCCTGGTGCGCCTGTTCACCGGCCACGGCGAAGCCGGGCTCGAACGGCTCCGCCAGGAAAACGGCGGCGGGCGCAAGAAAACCCTCAATGTCCGTCATGCCCTGACCCTGCTCGGGCAGAACCTCACCGCCCTGTTGCTGCAGCAAGCCCAAATCCTCGACCGGTTCCACGACGCGCTCGTCCAGGTGCGCGCGGCGATTCGTCCGGGACGCGCCTATCCGCGCGTCTCGCACAAGCCGACCGGCAAGTGGAAGCCGGAAAAGGCGGCGAAAGCCTTCAGCTCCGCCTGAGAGCGGAGCCGGGAAATGAATTTCGTAAACCTCGGAAAAATAATGGTTTTTCCTTAACTGAACAGCGCTGATCCTTAACTTAATGCCATTGGGAGGCCTCCGGGTCTTCGCTTCGCAACGCCAGCCACAGGTAGTAGGCCATCGACACCAGCGTCATCGCGGCCGCGACCCCCAGCAGGACCAAACCGTACACGTAAAGCGGATCGGAAGGGTCGGGCGCCGCCCACAGCAGCAGCACCAGCGAGGCCAGTTGCAGCAGGGTCTTGAACTTGCCGAGCCACGACACTGAAATCCGCGAGCGGGCACGGGTGCCGGCCAGCCATTCGCGCAACGCCGAAATCGCGATCTCCCGCCCGATGATCACGCAGGCCGGGGCGACCAGCCACAAGCTGTTGTCGCGCGACACCAGCAGCACCAAGGCCACGCACACGATCAGTTTGTCCGCCACCGGGTCCAGAAAGGCCCCGAATGCAGAATACTGGCCCAGTTTTCGGGCCAGGTAGCCATCCGCCCAGTCCGTCAGGCTGGCGAGCGCGAACAGCACGGCCGAAGCCTGGGGGCCCCACCCGGGAATGAAGAACACCCCGGAAAACACCGGAATCAGGGCGATCCGCAGTGCCGTCAGCAGGTTCGGGATGGTCAGCTCGATCATGGGTTTTCTTCGTGCAGGTAGTTGTAGATCTCCTGTGCGAGGCCGGCCCCGATGCCGGGCACCCGGGCCAAGTCGGCGGCCGTCGCGTCGCGGACGCCCTGCCAACCCCCGAAGTAGCGTAACAGGTTCTGCCGGCGTTGCGGTCCCACGCCGGGAATTTCCTCCAGCGGCGACTCGAGTCTGCGCTTTGCGCGCCGGCGGCGGTGCCCCGTGATGGCGAACCGGTGCGCCTCGTCGCGGATCTGCTGGATCAGGTGAAACGCCACCGAGCGCTGCGGCAGGTGCAACGGTCCCTCCACGGTGTCGGCATACACGGTTTCCGTGCCGGGCTTGCGGCCCTCCCCCTTGGCCACGCTGGCCACCACGACATTGGTGACGTCGAGCGTGGCCAGCACCTCGCGCGCGACGTGCAACTGTCCCTTGCCGCCATCGATGAGCAATACGTCCGGGGCCGGGTATTCGCCCGTGCAGACCCGCGTGTAGCGGCGGGTCAACGCCTCCCTGAGCGCGCCGTAGTCGTCGCCCGGCGTGATGCCGGAAATGTTGAAGCGACGAGATTCCGAGCGGCTCGGCCCTTCCGTGGTGTAGACCACGCACGACGCCACCGTCGCCTCGCCGCGCGTGTGGCTGACGTCGAAGCACTCCAGCCGGGCCGGCATGTCGTCCAGAAGCAGGGCTTCCGACAGTGCGTCCAGACGCTCCCGTATCCCGCTGCGGGACTGCGCCCGCGTGGCGATCGACTGCCGGGCATTGCGCTCCACCAGTTCCACCTGGGTGCGGCGGCGCCCCCGCACGCGGGCGCACAGGCGGATCCGCCCCGGAGACTTTCCGCTCAGCCACTCCTCAAGCGCCTCCTGGTCCGGCACCGGGTGGTTCAGCAGAACCTCCGGCGGCGCCACGCGCTCCAGGTAGTACTGCCCCAGGAACCCCCGCAGCAGTTCCGGGGCCTTGATCTGCGCATCGTTCACGACCGGGAAGTAGCTGCGATTGCCGTGGCTGGCGCCACCGCGGAAGGCACTGACCTGCACGCAGTGCAGCCCACCCTCGCAAACGGCGGCGATCACGTCGAAATGCCCGGATGCCACCCCGGTCCGGTAATGCCGGCAGATTTCCTGGAGCGACTGGATGCGGTTCCGCCACTCCGCAGCCTCCTCGTAGTCCAGGCGCTCCGACGCCTGGTCCATCCGTGCCGTCAGGTCATGCATGACCTCCTCGTTCCGCCCTTCCAGGAAACGCAGCGTGAGGCCGATGTCCGCCTGGTAGTCTTCCGGCGTGATGTAGCCCACGCACGGCGCGGTGCATCGCTTGATCTGGTATTGCAGGCACGGTCGGCTGCGGTTGCGGAAGAAACTGTCCGAGCATTGCCGGGTCCGGAACAGTTTCTGCAGGATGTTCAGCGTGTCCCGCAAGGCGCCGACGCTGGCGTAGGGGCCGAAGGTCCGGCCCTTGCGCCGCTTGCGGCCGCGGTAGAACGACAGTCCGGGGTAGGTCTGGTGGGTCGAGGCGTAGATGTAGGGATAGCTCTTGTCGTCGCGCAGCAGGATGTTGTAGCGCGGATGGTGCTGCTTGATGAGGGTGTTCTCCAGCAGCAAGGCCTCCGCCTCGGTGGCCGTGACCGTCACTTCCATCCGCTCGGTCTGGGCAATCATCCGGCGGATGCGCGGGCCCAGAGAGGTCTTCCGGAAATAGCTGGACACGCGCTTCTTCAGGTCGCGCGCCTTGCCGACGTACAGGAGATTGCCGGACGAATCCAGCATGCGGTACACGCCCGGGGCGTGGGTCAGGGTTTGCACGAACCCCCCGGCGTCAAAAGCCTGATCGGTGCGTGAAGCCATGGGAGGAACCTAGTATCGGATCAGTGCGGAACCCCAGGTAAACCCGCCGCCGAACGCCTCCAGCATGAGTACGTCGCCCGGCTGGATGCGCCCGTCGCTCACGGCCTGGTTCAGCGCCAGCGGCACCGAGGCGGCCGAGGTGTTGCCGTGCCGATCGACCGTGACGACCACTCGCTCCATGGGCAGGTCCAGCTTGCGCGCGGTGGCCGCGATGATCCGGTGATTGGCCTGGTGCGGGACCAGCCAGTCGACCTCGTGCCGGTCCATTTGGTTGGCCTCGAGGGTCTCGTCCACGATCCGCTCCAGGGTGTTCACCGCCATGCGGAACACCTCGTTGCCCTTCATTTCGATGAAGGAGCCATCCATTTCCGGCGACACCTGCAACAGGTGGTCGTAGCGTCCGTCCGCATGCAAGTGGGTCGACAGGATGCCCGGCTCGTCGCGCGCCTCAAGCACCACGGCACCCGCCCCGTCGCCAAACAACACGCAAGTGCTCCGGTCGCTCCAGTCGACGATGCGGGACATCACCTCGGAGCCGATGACCAGGACGGCGCGGCCGCCCCCGGTCGCGATGTACCGCCGGGCGATGTCCAGCCCGTAGATGAATCCGCTGCAGACCGCCTGCACGTCGAACGCCGGACACTCCGGCGCCTCCAACTGCCGCTGGATCTGGCAGGCCGTGCTGGGAAAGATCCGGTCAGGGGTGGTCGTCGCCAGCACGATCATGTCAATATCGCCCGGCGTCAGCCCCGCCGCCGCCAGAGCCTCGCGGGCCGCCTGCGTGCCCATCGAGGCCGTGGTCTCCGCCTCGCTCACGATGTGGCGCTGGAGGATCCCGGTGCGTTCACGGATCCATTGATCCGTGGTATCGACCGTCTTCTCCAGTTCCTGGTTCGTCACCACCCGCTCGGGGAGGCAGGCGCCGGTCCCGGTGATGGCCGCGTGAATCATGACTCGACGCTCGCCTCGACGCGATCGGCCAGCAGGGTATCGATGTTCTGGTCTATCTGCATCGGCAGGTCTCGGCGCGCCTCCTGCTGTGCCCGGACGATGGCCTGTTCGAAAGCAAACGCGTCGGCACTGCCGTGGCTCTTGATGACCACGTGGCGGAGGCCAAGCAGACTGGCTCCATTATAGCGGCGGGGGTCGAACAGGCGGCGGAATCCCTTGAGGATCGGAGCGGCCAGGATCATCGCCAGGCGGCTGTAGAGGTTGCGCTTGAATTCCTCCTTGAGGGAAGTGGTCAGCATCCGCGCCACGCCTTCGGTCGTCTTGAGCGAGATATTGCCGACGAAACCGTCGCACACCACCACGTCGACCTCCCCGCAGTAGATGTCGTCGCCCTCGATATAGCCGATGTAGTTGAGCTTGCTCTCGCGCAGCAGGATGTCCGCCGCCTGCACCTGCCGGTTGCCCTTGATGTTCTCCTCGCCGACATTGAGCAGGCCGACCCGCGGGCTGGGATTGTCGTCGAGTTCCTGGGCAAGAACGGAGCCCATCACGGCGAACTGCAGGAGGTGTTCGGCACGGGAGTCCACGTTGCCGCCCAGGTCCAGCACGTGGGTGTGGCCGTTCAGGGCCGGCACGGTCGACTGGATGGCCGGTCGGTCGATTCCCGGCAGCATCCGCACCACGAAATGCGATAACGCCACCAAGGCCCCGGTGTTGCCGGCGCTCACGAATGCCTGCGCTTCGCCGTCGCGCAGCAGGTTGAGCCCGACCCGCATCGACGAGTCCGGCTTCCCGCGCAGGGCCTGCATCGGGGGCTCGCCCATCTCGATCTGCTCCGAGGCATGGTGCACGACCATACGGTCCTCCGGGGCCGGCCCCAGCGCTTTCAGTCGTTCGCGGATCAGGGATTCGTCGCCCACCAGGATCAGGCGCAGCGACGGATCGGCCTTGAGTTGGGAGACGGCAGCAGGCAGGACACTGTCCGCACCGTGGTCGCCACCCATCACATCCAGCGCGATGGTGACGGAATCAGTCATGGATGGTCCGCGCAGCGGCGGAGGCGGAATCCCGGTCAGGCTTCCGTTTCGGCCGGATCCTGTTTCGGCTGCTTGATCTCGAGAACCTTGCGGCCCCGGTAATAGCCGTCGGCGGCAATATGGTGGCGGCGGTGCCGCGTGCCCGTGGTCGGATCTTCCGACACCGTGGCCCCTTTCAGCGCATGGTGCGAGCGACGCATGTCGCGCTTGGAGCGGCTTTTTTTGCTTTTCTGGACGGCCATCCGGGCTTCCTCAAAAAGTGCGGCGACGCCATGGGCGTTGTTTGGGCGGCGTATTGTAACTGATTTGCCATGGTTCCTCATCATCGTTGCGCGATCAGGCGACCCACGCGCGTCGCGACTTCTTGCGCCACTTTTATCAATGTGGCAAGGAACTGCTTGTCCACATTCAATTCCCCTTCATACTCGGCAGAATTTCGTCTGCGGTGAGCATAATCCAGCACTCGCCACTGTTCTGTAGGCAAATCGACAGTATGCTGAAGGCATTGGAACACCAGGTAGCGCGAATCGGAACGGTAGCCATGAATCCGCAAAGCCAAGAGCGCAAGCGCATGGGCCGCGTTGTAACTGAGATCAAAGCGACTCTCCAAACTCAACTCCTGTCGCTGGGCGTCGTCGAGGCGACGCTGGCCCAAGCACAGCAATCCCTTAATTTCGGCATCTGCAGCCGGCTCTGCCTTGAGTTGCCCGATGCGTACCCGGTTATCGAGCTTCGGGTGCGTCATTTTCATCTCCAATAAGAACCAGGTATTCGCTGGCAAACACGCGGGACAAAAACGGGCTTTGGGCCGACCGGCGGGAGTCGAACTCTTCTGCTGTATAAAGCATGGGATTGATCTGACGATCCAAGCGTGCCTCTACCGGCGCGAGCGCGGTAAAGAGGTCTTCCAACAACAGGTCGTCAGCGACGACAAGCAGGTCGATGTCGCTCGCCGCTGTATCCGTTCTCCTCGCGACAGACCCGTAAATCATGGCCAGCCTAATGCGGTCGGCGAGTGGGTTCAGCGCCTGCCGAATCGGTTCCGCCATCGCAACCGTTTTTCGTGTAATGCCTACAAGCTCTTGAAATACTGGGCAATCGGAGTTGGATTGGTAGTGTTTCTGCGCCCCGATCGGGGTCATCTTGACCAGGCCGCTGGAAGTCAAGCGCTGAAGTTCGCGCTGCACCGCTCCGGAGCCGGAGCCGGTCAGCCCGATCAGTTCTTGGGTGTAAAAGCTGCGATCAGGCTGACCGAAAAGCAGAGCCAAAACTCTCTGTTGGGTTGTGGTGAACAGCGCATCGGCAAGACTAGTGGGTGTGCCAAGGCATTCCGCAGCAGCCTTGCTGCGAGGCGGTGGCGACAGGTCTGCCGGCGAAGATATACCCATAATGGGTACGATTGTACCTTATTTGGGCAACTTGTGTTAGTGAAAGTGAATGCTGTGCGGAGTTCCCGCATTGATTAGGGCCGATTGGCTACTTGGACGAAAAACAGGACACAGGGCACTTGCGGAAAACCGGGCCTGACCGTATCATGAGCAACACCTGGCGGTCGAGAGGGCTGTGTTTTTTACGGTTCGCTGGAGGCAGGTTCTCCACTCGACTGCTTTCGTTTGGGAATTATAGCGATTAGTTGACAAACCGGATTTCATCCAAAACTAGTAGCATGACGGGTAAAATCATCACCTACAAGGAACTCACGGCATGAAAAACGTGCTGGATTCGATCCAGTGTGGCGACGCTACCACGTTGCTAAAACAACTACCGGACCAATGTGCGGATCTGATAATCACTTCACCCCCATATTATTTACAGAGGACATACAACGATAGCGGTTTGGGTGTCGGGCAGGAACGAACGCCTGAATACTACCTTGAGGCTCTGCTTGAAACCTTTACGGAATGTGTCCGGGTTATAAAGCCAACAGGCAACATCGTATATAACATCGGCGACAAATACTTGAATGGGTCTTTGCTGTTACTTCCATTCCGATTCGCAACGATGGCTTGTGACAGGTTCCCTGTGAAGTTAGTGAATGAAATTACTTGGGTGAAGAGGAACCCAACCCCGCGCCAGTTTGACCGAAGGCTTGTGTCAAGTACAGAACCATTCTTCCATTTCGCGGTGACGAATGATTACTACTACGACCGCAAGAATTTCTGCCAGGTCGAACAAGAGTCGGAGCAAGCAACTCCAACACCAAAGTTGGGCCAGAAATACCGAGAACTAATTAATGGCTCTGGCATCCTTTCAGAAATTCAGAAGCAGTTAGCTCATCGTGAATTGGATGAAGTAATAGCAGAAGTGCATGACCGAAAAATCCATAGTTTCAGGATGAAGATAAAAGGCATTCATGCGGAGGCTTTTGGCGGGCAAGAAGGAGGAAGGAAGGGTCAAATGGACAAAAAGGGATTCACAATCATCCGGCTCAAGGGAGAGAAAATGAAGCGGGACGTGATCGAATCTAAAGTAGAATCCCTGCCGGGAAATGTGCATACAGCCATATTCCCGCTAGAGATCATCGAGGAGATGATCCGCCTTCTATCACCGAATAAAGGGCTAGTAATTGACCCCTACATCGGGAGTGGAACTACTGCCGTTGCCGCCATCATTGAGAACCGACATTATCTGGGAATTGACATAGACCCGGATTATTGTGTCTCTGCTATGGAACGCATTAGCGAAGTAAAAAAGGAGTGCAAACATGCCGCATGATGCCACACGAGTCTTACAAGACACGTTGAGTCATTTGCAAACTGATAACAGGGAAGGGTCTCTTTTGCAACAAGAGGACTTGGACAGGATTGACCGCATTATGGCCAGAGTCGAAGCCGGGGAAAACATCGGCGTTCTTTCTGTGTTGATAACTTTGCTAGTGAAGAAAGTAATGAAGCCAGATCAGGATGTAAGATTCCATCAGGCCAACATGCCGGGTGGGTTTTCTGGACGTGGCCTTGATAGCAGACATGTAACCCCATTTCTTCGGGATAACGATTTTCCTCATATGGCCAGTGGGTCTGGATGGCTGACCAGAAGCCTTGAGCAAGCATCACCCTACACTTTGGACTATCCGGGAAAAATCAAACCAGCAATCATCAAAGATGATTTCCTTCGCCTGATAGATCAGGTTGAGCAGAAATCAGAACTTGCCAGAGAGTGCTTAAAAGAAACATTCAGCCAACTGGTCTCGCTCCGTGAAAGGTCTCAAAACATCGCCCTGTCGAGGCCAAAGAATAAATCAATCGGTTCAGTTGTATCATTGATCGAGAAACTTTGGAGCCAGAAGTCATCCGGGCTATCCAGAGTTCCGGTTATTGCTGTATTTGCCGCATATACGAGTCTTGTAAAGGAAGTCGGAAGGTACAGAGATCATCACCTGCTACCCCTCCTTCCGCATAATGCTGCAGACCAGAAAACGGGGCGACACGGAGACATTGACCTTCAGCATGATTCCAAGATTGTCGAGGCGGTTGAAATCAAGCACGGCATCCAAATCAACCCTGATCTCGTTTCATCCACCATTGAAAAGGTCAAAAGGACTTCCGTGAAGCGGTATTACATCTTGAGTACGAATGAAATTCTGAATGACATAGAAGAAATCACCAAACTAACCACAGATGCCAGAATCAATCACGGATGCGAGATCATAGTAAATGGCGTTGCTGCCACCTTGAAATATTATTTGAGGCTTGTATCCAACACAGATGATTTCATCGAAAACTTTGTCTCTATGCTGGAGAAGGATGATGACATAGGCTACGAGACAAAAATGGCTTGGGACCAAGTTGCGAACGAACAATGAAGCGAGATAGAACACAGGCGAAACTCGACAAGGCGACCCGTGCCCTGCTCGGCATGGGCCCGGCTCCCGACAAGGATCCGAAGTTCACCAAAGCCGATCTGAAAAGAAAGTTCCGACTGCGGGTTGACCGTAAGGGAAAGGCCGGATTGAGGACAGTCTGAAATCCGGTTTGTCAACTAATCGCTAATCCCCTTTCGTTTTTATTACGTGGTGTCGAACAGCCAGCAACGACAAGGCTCTAACCCTAGCACCGCACATACGCGCCCGATCTTCTCCGTCTCCGCTATGGAAGATTCACGACAGGAACAGCTACGGGACTGGGTATGCCAGGCCCTGCAAATCCCAAAACTGGAATTGCGCCCGGTGGCGGGCGATGCCAGTTTTCGCCGCTATTTCCGCGTGCACGGCACGGACCCCACCCGGATCGCCATGGACGCCCCTCCGGAACACGAACCGCTGGAGCCTTTCCTGACTGCCAATACGCACCTGCGCAAAGCCGGCGTGCATGCCCCGGAAGTCCAGGCGGAAAACCATGCAGACGGCTTCCTCCTGCTCGAAGACCTCGGAGACGAACAGTATCTTCCGAACCTGAGCGAAGAGTCTGCGGACTCCCTATACGGCGACGCCCTCGATGCCCTGCTGCGCATCCAGATGCTGCCACGCGGACCGCTTCCGCCGTACGACGCGAAGCAATTGCGCCTGGAGCTTGACCGGTTCACTGACTGGTACCTCGGCCGGCATCTCGGATGGGAGTCGAGCCATGAGGACCGACTCATGATCGAGACCGTCTGGCAGTTGCTGGTCAACCGCGCCCTGGAGCAGCCATGTGTCGTAGTCCACCGCGACTACCACTCCCGGAACTTGATGGTGACCGAGCCCAACCCCGGCATCATCGACCATCAGGACGCGATGTGGGGGCCGGTGACCTACGACCTGGTCTCCCTGCTGCGGGACTGCTACATCGCCTGGCCCGACGACCGAGTCCAGGGCTGGGTGGAACAGTATCGGCAGCGTGCCCGGAAGCAAGGCATCCTCGACGAAAATGTAGATTCCGGACTTTTCCTGGAATGGTTCGACTGGATGGGGGTGCAACGCCACCTGAAGGCGGTCGGGATCTTCGCCCGGCTATGCCATCGGGACGGCAAGTCCTACTTCATGCTGGACGTGCCCCGAGTCCTGGGCTACGTCCGGGACGTCTGCGCCCGCTACCCGTCCCTGCAGCCTCTGGCGGAATTGGTGGCGCGGCTGCCGGAGCCCTGACATGCCTTCGGCCATGATCCTGTCGGCCGGGCGCGGAGAGCGCCTGCGCCCGCTGACCGACACCCTGCCGAAAGCCCTCCTGGAAGTCGCCGGCGAACCCCTGATCGTGCGTCACCTCCGGGCCCTCCGGGAGGCCGGGGTCGAGGACGTGGTCGTCAACCTGTCGCACCTCGGGGAGCAGATCCGCGATGCCCTGGGAGAAGGAAAGGAATTCGGCGTGCGCCTCCTCTACTCGCCCGAGCCCATCCCTCCGCTGGAGACTGGCGGCGGCATCCATCAAGCACTCCCGCTGCTGGGACCGGACCCGTTCTGGGTGGTCAATGCGGACGTCTGCACCGATTATCAGTTCGCTACCCCTTCGCTGACCGACGGCGACGACGCGCACCTGATCCTGGTCGACAACCCTGCGCATCACCCGGAAGGAGATTTCCATTACGAGGGCGGCCGTGTCCGCGAGCAATCCGGGGTGCGCCTGACGTTCTCCGGGATCGGCTTCTACCGCGCGCGCCTGTTCGAGGCGTGCGCACCCGGGCGTTTCCCGCTGGCACCCCTGCTTCGGGCCGCCATCCGCGACGGCCGGGTGAGTGGCGAGTATTACCATGGACTGTGGTCGGATATCGGAACCGTCGAACGCTTGGCCGAGGCTCAGGCTACCCTACGCGAAACCAGATAAAACCACCCATAAATATATGATTCAAATTCACTTTACTCTCCAACGCCAATTCGTCAGGATGCGCGCTCGGAGCTCTTCATAGAGATTTTGTGATATAGTGAATACATGTATTGAATTACGAGGAGAGGTGTCGTGACATGGCGACTTCTATTCGCTTAGCCCCGGAAACAGAGCAGAGGCTTGACCATCTCGCCTCGCAAACCGGACGCACCAAGGCTTACTACTTGCGGGAAATCATCGAGCATGGCATTGAGGAGATGGAGGACTACTACCTTGCCGCTGACGTGTTGGAGCGCATTCGCAAGGGACAGGAACCGGTGCATTCGGCGGCGAACGTAAGGAAAGACCTTGGCTTGGACGATTGATTACGCCGACACGGCCAAGGGGCAGCTCCGCAAGCTTGACAAGCAGATGGCACGGCGCATCGTCGATTTCATGGACAAGCGCATCGCCGGACTGGAAGATCCGCGTAGCACAGGCAAGGCGTTGACTGGCCCACTGGGTGATTTCTGGCGTTACCGGGTGGGCGATTACCGAGTGATTTGCGACATTCAGGACGGTGCTTTGCGCATGCTGGTAGTTCGGGTGGGCAACCGACGCGACATTTACCGGATTCGAAATTGAAGTCCCTTTTCGAAAGTCCCCCGGCATAAACCGGGAGACTGCCCTGCCCATCCTGCCAAAGAGGCATGCCGAGAGAAGTGTCGCGATGAACCGCCGCATCGGCATGACTCCCCGTTCTATAATCGCCGTGCATTAGGCACGGAACGAAAAAATTACCATGTCCGGGCGTACCCTGTACGACAAACTTTGGGACGAGCACGCAGTGCAGACGGCTGAAGACGGCACCACCCTGCTGTACATCGACTGCCAGCTGGTCCACGAAGTCACCTCGCCGCAGGCCTTCGAGGGCCTGCGCCTGGCCGGCCGTGCGCCCTGGCGGCCCGACAGCATCGTCGCGGTGGCCGACCACAACGTCCCGACCGAACCGGATCTCGAGGAAATTCCCGACGCGGTCTCGCGCCACCAGGTCGAGACCCTGGACGCCAACTGCGCCGAATACGGCCTGCTGGAGTTCCCGATGGGGGACCCGCGACAAGGCATCGTGCACGTGATCGGCCCGGAGCAGGGCATCACCCTGCCCGGCATGACCGTGGTCTGCGGCGACTCGCACACCTCCACGCACGGCGCGCTGGCGACGCTGGCGTTCGGCATCGGCACCTCGCAGGTCGAGCATGTGCTGGCCACCCAGTGCCTGCCGGTGCGCAAGCCGGCCAATATGCTGGTGCGACTCGAGGGCCGCGCCGCGCCCGGCGTCGGCTCCAAGGACCTGGCCCTCGCCCTGATCGGAAGCATCGGCACGGCAGGCGGCACCGGCTGCGCGATCGAATTCACCGGGCAAGCGGTGGAAGAAATGAGCATGGAAGCCCGCATGACCCTGTGCAACATGGCGATCGAGGCCGGCGCGCGTTCCGGCCTAATCGCGGTAGACGACATCACCCTCGACTACGTGCGCGGGCGGACCTACGCGCCCGAAGGCTCCGCCTGGGAGGAGGCCGAGCGGCGGTGGCGCGAACTGCACTCGGACGACGACGCCGTGTTCGAACGCGCCGTGGTGCTTCAGGCGAGCGGGCTTGCGCCCCAGGTCACCTGGGGCACGTCCCCGGAGATGGTGGTGTCGGTCGATGAAGCCGTCCCCCACCCCGACGAGGCAGAGGACCCTGCCCGCGCCGGCGGCATGAAGGCAGCGCTGGATTACATGGGCCTGAAAGGCGGTGAAACGATCACCGACCTTGAGCTGGACCGGATCTTCATCGGATCCTGCACCAACGCACGCATCGAGGACCTGCGCGAGGCCGCCGCCGTGGTTCGCGGGCGCCGCTGCGCGGACAACATCCGTCAGGCCCTGGTCGTGCCCGGCTCGGGGCGGGTCAAGGCACAGGCCGAATCGGAAGGGTTGGATCGGATCTTCACCGAGGCCGGGTTCGAGTGGCGGGAGCCGGGTTGCTCGATGTGCCTGGCCATGAACGCCGACCGGCTGGAGCCCGAGGAGCGCTGCGCCGCTACTTCCAACCGAAACTTCGAGGGACGCCAGGGCGAGGGCGGGCGCACCCACCTGGTCAGCCCGGCAATGGCCGCCGCGGCCGCCTGCGCCGGACACTTTGTCGACGTGCGGGAGTACCTGACGTGAATCCTTTCGTCCGCCACCGCGGGATCGCCGCGCCACTCGACCGCAGCAACATCGACACCGACGTGATCATCCCCAAGCAGTATTTGAAGTCGGTCAAGCGCACCGGGTTCGGCCCGAACCTGTTCGACAGCTGGCGCTACCTGGCGCCCGGAGACCTGGAGAGCGACCACTCGCGACGCCCGCGCAACCCGGATTTCGTGCTGAACCAGGCCCGCTACCGCGAGGCCTCCATCCTGATCACCGGGGCCAACTTCGGCTGCGGCTCCTCGCGCGAGCACGCGGTCTGGGCGTTTCTGGACGCCGGCTTCCGGGCCGTCATCGCGCCAAGCTTCGCCGACATCTTCGACACCAACGCCGCCAAGAACGGCCTGCTGACCGTCCAGTTGCCGGAAACCGACGTGCAGACGCTCCTCGAAGAGATCGAACAGGCCGAAGGCTGCCAACTGGACGTCGACCTGCCGGAACAGACGGTGACGGCGGATTCCGGCACCTGCTGGTCGTTCGACATCGACCCGCAGCGCAAGCGCTGCCTGGTCGAAGGGCTCGACGACATCGCGCTGACCCTGCGCCACGCGGATCAGATCAAGGAATTCGAGGCGGCACGGCGGGCGCAGGCTCCCTGGCTGTTCGACCGTTTCGGCAGCCCGTAATGGCACGCATCCTGATCCTGTCCGGCGACGGCATCGGCCCGGAGATCACGGCCGAGGCCCGCAAGGTGCTCGACTGCCTGGCCCGCCACGGCGGCCTTGAGCTGGAACTGGGCGAGGCGCTCGTCGGGGGCGCGGCCGTCGACGCCGAAGGCGACCCCCTGCCGCCCGACACCCTGCAGGCCGCCCACGACGCGGACGCCGTGCTGCTGGCAGCAGTCGGCGCACCCCGATACGACACGCCCGACCGCGCGCTGCGCCCCGAGACCGGCCTGCTCAGGCTGCGCAAGGGGCTGGGCCTGTACGCCAACCTGCGCCCCGCGACGCTGATGCCCGGCATGGCGCACGCCTCGAGCCTCAAGCCCGAAAAAATCGAGGGGCTGGACCTGCTGATCGTGCGCGAACTCACCGGCGGGCTTTACTTCGGCGAACCCCGCGCGCTGGACGAACACGACGGCCGTCGCCGCGGCGTCAACACCATGGTCTACGATGAGGACGAAATCTCGCGCATCGCCCGCAGTGCCTTTCAGGCCGCCCAGTTGCGGAGCCGGAGGGTCTGCTCCGTGGACAAGGCGAATGTCCTCGAAGTCTCGGAGTTGTGGCGCACCGTGATCGGCGAGGTCGCGCAGGAATACCCGGACGTCGAGCTGTCGCACCTGTACGTGGACAATGCCGCCATGCAGCTGGTCGCCCAACCCACCCAGTTCGACGTGATGGTCACCGGCAACCTGTTCGGCGACATCCTGTCCGACATCGCCGCGCAATTGACCGGCTCGATCGGCCTGCTGCCCTCGGCCTCCCTCAACGAGAAGCGCCAAGGCCTGTACGAGCCGGTGCACGGCTCGGCCCCCGACATCGCCGGCACCGGGCAGGCCAATCCCCTGGCCATGATCCTGTCAGTCGGCATGATGCTGCGCTATTCCCTGCAGCGGACCGATGCCGCCGATGCGGTGGAAGGCGCCGTGCGGGACGTACTGGAACAGGGAATGCGGACCACCGACCTGGCCGGCGACGGCGAGGCCGTCGGCACGGCGCAAATGGGGGATGCGGTGACCGCTGCGCTTGAGGGGCGCCTCGGCTCGTGAGCGGCCTGCACGTGGCTATCGTCGGTGCCACCGGCGCCGTGGGCGGCGTCATGCGCCAGGTCCTCGAAGAACGCGGCTTCCCGCTCGATGTCCTGCATCTGGTGGCCAGCGAGCGCTCGAAGGGCCGGAGCCTATCGTTCCGTGGACAGGATATCGAGGTCCAGGCCCTGGAGGAGTTCGATTTCAGCCAGGTACAGATCGCCCTGTTTTCCGCCGGCAGCGAACCGTCGCGCCAATTCGCGCCGCGCGCCGCCGAAGCAGGTTGTCTCGTAATCGACAACACGTCCTACTTCCGCTACGAACCGGACATCCCGCTGGTGGTGCCCGAGTGCAACCCGGAGCGCATCGCCGACTACCGCAACCGCGGCATCATCGCCAATCCCAACTGCTCGACCATGCAGATGGTGGTGGCGCTGAAGCCCCTGTACGACGCGGCGGGAATCGAGCGCATCAATGTCGCCACCTACCAGGCGGTCTCCGGCACGGGCCAGGCGGCGATCGAGGAACTCCGCCGGCAGACCGAGGACGTGCTCGCCGGCCGCGAAGGCCGCTGCGAGGTCTACCCCCGTCCGATCGCGTTCAACGTCCTGCCGCACATCGACAGTTTCCAGGACAACGGCTACACCCGCGAAGAGATGAAGATGGTCTGGGAGACCCGGAAGATCCTGGAAGACGAGAACATCGGCGTCAACCCCACCACGGTTCGCGTGCCGGTGTACTACGGCCATTCCGAGGCCGTCCACCTGGAAACCCGCAACCCGCTCAGCGCACAGGACGCCCGTGCGCTGCTGGAAGAGGCCCCCGGCGTGGTCGTCATCGACGAGGCGGCGGACGGCGGCTATCCCACGGCGGCGACGGAGGCGGCCGGCCGGGACGAAGTGTTCGTCGGGCGCATCCGCCAGGACCTGTCCCATCCGCGAGGTCTGGACCTTTGGGTCGTCAGCGACAACCTGCGCAAGGGTGCCGCGACCAACAGCATCCAGATCGCCGAACAGTGGCTGGAACGGTTCGGGCAGTGAACGCGCGACTCCTGCTCCTGGCGGCCGCCTTGGCCGCTCCGGCCCAGGCAGTGCAACCGGGCCAGCCGGAAATCCACTTTGAGCCGGACTGCACCGCCCTGCTGACGCTGCAATTGATAGCGGAAGCCGAGACTGATCCGGGGCGGATTCGCGTGGAAATCGCGTCCCCCCCGACCTACCGGAGACTCCAGAAAGCCTATCCCTCCTGGGTCGGGTCGGCGCAACTGGAACGAATCCGGCACAACGGCGAGAGCCAGGTCCAGGTGCGCAGCACGGAACCGCTTCCCTCTCATTCCAGCGACCTGGTGCTGGTTCTCGGCGAAGGACACGAACCGCCCATGTTCCACACCCTGAACCTACCGCCATGCGCCCCGGCCGGCACGACGCGCGAAGTGGAATGGGGAGACACGCTGCTTGAAATCGCGCTGGAACGCGCCCGCTCCCTGGAGGTCGACGCCTACACCCTGATGCTGGCGATCCAGCTGTACAACCGCGACGCCTTCATCCACGACAACATCAACCTGGTGCGGGCCGGCGCCCGGTTGTACATTCCGAGCGAGGCCGAGATCGCGCGCCTGAACCTGTCCCGCCAGTGGCTGATCGACGAGGTCCGCTTCCAGAACGAGCAGTGGCAGCAGTGGCGCCGGAAGGGAACGGACCCGCGCGAAAGCCCGACCCTGCAGGAACAGCGGCTGAAGCTCGTGCCGCTTGAGATGCAGGCCGATCCGGGTGCGGTCGAGCCGGCGAGAGCCGAACCGGGCGAACCCCAGGCCGCCGGCACCCAGCCGGCCGTGCCGGAACCGGCCGAGGCCCCTGCGGCAGAGCCGGCGGAGCCCGAGGCCAAAAAGACCGAGACCCCTTCCGCCGCGGTCGAGGTCGAAAGCGAAGAACTGGCGCAACTGGCGGACAAGGCGCCCGACGAGACGAACCTGGCGAAGAGGACCGGCGGCTTCCCGTGGCCCGGGATTCTCGCCGCCGCGGGGATCCTGCTCCTGACCTATCTGTTCGCCCTGGCCCTGACCCGCGCCCGTCAGGCCCGGATCATCCGGCAGAGCGTGGGCGACATCGAGGACCCCGCCCGGCGCGCCACCTCCGCGCTGGACCTGGCGCACGCGCACGTTGAAGCGAACGAGTACGACCAGGCGCGTCCCCTGATCCGGCTGGTGCTGGCCGAGGGGACGGAGCAAGAACGCGAGGAGGCGGAGAAGCTGAAAAGCCGGATGGCCTCGTCCTGACCCATGCCTCGCCTGGCCTGCGGTCTCGAGTACGACGGCGCCTGCTTCAGCGGCTGGCAGCGCCAGCACCACGCCCCGAGCGTCCAGGACGCAGTCGAAAACGCCCTCTCCACGATCGCAGACCACCCGATCCGCACCGCCGTCGCCGGGCGCACCGACGCCGGAGTGCACGCGGCCGGCCAGGTCATCCACTTCGACACCGACGCGGACCGTCCCCTGCATGCCTGGCAGCGGGGCGCCGGCGCTCACCTGCCCCCATCCGTCAGCGCCTCCTGGGTTAAAGAGGTCGCGGACGACTTCCACGCCCGCTACTCGGCGACCCGCCGCCATTACCGCTACATCATCCTGCAGCGTGACGCCGCCGCCGCGGGCCTGCTCGCCGGCAAGGTCACCCGGATGCCCAAGACCCTGGACGCCGAACGAATGCACGAGGCCGCCCAGGCCCTGTTGGGCGAGCACGACTTCACCAGCTTCCGCGCGGCGGAATGCCAGGCCCGCCATCCCCGGCGCACCCTGCACCGGCTGGACGTCACCGCCCATGGGTCGTTCGTCCACCTGGACGTCGAGGCCGACGGCTTCCTGTACCACATGGTGAGGATCCTGGCAGGCGCCCTGATGGAGGTCGGCCACGGCGAACGCCCTCCGGAATGGCTGGCCGAACTGCTCGAGATGCGCGACCGCACGGCGGGCGGCGTCACCGCACCGCCGGACGGGCTGTACCTGATGCGCGTAAACTATCCTCCTGAATGCGGCATCCCGCCGCCCCTGTGGACTCCGGATTACAGCCAGCCTGCCTCCTGAACATGCGCACCCGTGTCAAGATCTGCGGCATCACGAACCCGGCCGACGCGCTTCTCGCCGCCGATGCGGGGGCCGACGCCATCGGGCTGGTATTCCATGAGCCCAGCCCGCGAAACGTTGAACCTGCCGTGGCCTGTGCCATCATTGATCTCCTGCCGCCTTTCATGGACGCCTACGCGGTCGTGCTCGATCCGGACCCGCACTTCCTCGACGAATTGATCGAAACCATCCCGTTCGACGGCCTGCAGTATCACGGTCGCGAAGCGCCGGAGCTTTGCGCCCGGTTCGAAGGCCACTGGATCAAGGCCGTGCCGATGGCCGAACCCGGCGCCCTGGCCGACCACCAGGAGCTTTACCGGGACGCACACGGCTTCCTGCTGGACAGCCATGCCTCGGGAGAGGCCGGCGGACAGGGCAAGACCTTCGACTGGACGGAGATCCGCTCCGAGGATCCGCGCCCGCTGATCCTGGCGGGCGGCCTGGAACCGGGCAACGTGGGCGAGGCGATCCGGGCGGTCCGGCCCTGGGGCGTGGACGTCAGCAGCGGCGTGGAGGCCGAGCCCGGCCGAAAGGACCCGGAGAAGATCGAAGCATTCATGCGGGAGGTGAACCGTGCCGCACTCTAGCTTCCCGGACGGCTACCGCTGGCCGGATGCCGAGGGGCATTTCGAGGAGTACGGCGGGCGGTTCGTGGCCGAGACCCTGATCCGGCCGCTCGACGAGCTGGCCGCGGTCTACCGGGAAGCCTGCGAGGATGCCGATTTCTGGAAAGCGTTCGAGGAGGACCTCGCCCACTACGTCGGGCGCCCCTCGCCGCTGTACTTCGCCCGGCACCTGAGCCGCGCGAACGGCGGAGCCCAGATCTGGCTCAAGCGCGAAGACCTGAACCATACCGGCGCCCACAAGATCAACAACACCGTCGGCCAGGCGATGCTGGCGAAGCGCATCGGGAAGACCCGCATCATCGCCGAGACCGGCGCCGGCCAGCACGGCGTGGCCACCGCCACCGTCAGCGCGCGCCTCGGCCTGCAGTGCGTGGTGTACATGGGATCGGAGGACATCGAGCGCCAGGCGCCGAACGTCTACCGCATGAAGCTGCTGGGCGCGGAGGTGATTCCCGTGACCTCGGGCTCCAAGACCCTGAAGGATGCGCTGAACGAGGCGCTGCGCGACTGGGTGACCCATGTCGAAGATACTTTCTACATCATCGGCTCGGTGGCCGGCCCGGCCCCCTACCCGGAGATGGTGCGCGACTTCCAGGCGGTCATCGGGCGCGAGGCGCGCCGCCAGGTCCAGGAGCAGGCCGGGCGCCTGCCGGACCTGCTGGTCGCCTGCGTCGGCGGCGGCTCCAACGCGATCGGGCTGTTCTACCCGTTCCTGGAAGACTCCGACGTGCGCATGCTGGGGGTGGAGGCGGGCGGCCACGGACTGGACACGGGCGAACATGCGGCCCCGCTGGCCCGCGGCCGCGCCGGGGTGCTGCACGGCAACCGCACCTACCTGATGGAGGACGAGGCGGGACAGATCCTGGCCACGCACAGCGTCTCCGCCGGACTGGACTACCCGGGCGTCGGCCCCGAGCACGCCCTGCTCAAGGACCTGGGCCGGGCCGAATACACCAGCGCCACCGACGAGGAGGCCCTGCGCGCCTTCCACCTGCTGACCCGGACCGAAGGGATCATCCCGGCGCTTGAGAGCGCCCACGCGGTGGCCGGCGCCCTGGAGGCGGCCCGCGGGATGCCGGAGGACGCGATCGTGGTGGTCAACCTGTCCGGGCGCGGGGACAAGGACATCGACACGGTCGCCCGGCGCGAGGGGCTGTCCCTGTGAGCCGCATCGCCGGGCGCTTCGCACAGCTGAAGGAGGCCGGGCGCACGGCCCTGGTCCCCTACCTGACCGCGGGCGACCCGAAACCCGACGCCACCGTGCCGCTGCTGCATACGCTGGTCCGGGCCGGAGCCGACCTGATCGAACTCGGGGTCCCGTTCTCGGACCCGATGGCCGACGGACCGGTGATCCAGGCCGCCTGCGAGCGAGCGCTGGCGCACCGGGTCCGCCTGCGCGACGTCCTGGACATGGCCGCAGAATTCCGGAGCAAGGATGCGGAGACGCCGCTGGTCCTGATGGGCTACGCCAACCCGATCATCGCCATGGGCGTGGACATCTTCGCGGAGCAGGCCGCCCGCGCCGGGGTCGACGGCGTGCTGGTGGTCGACCTGCCCCCGGAAGAAGCGCCCGCGATCCGCCAGGCCCTGATCGACTACGGGCTGGACGAAATCTTCCTGCTCGCCCCCACCACCACCGAGGAACGGATCCGGCAGATCTGCGGACAGGCGACAGGATTTCTTTATTATGTGTCCCTGCGCGGGACGACCGGCGCGGGTCGCCTGGACATGGAGGATGTGGCGGAACGTATGAAATGCATCCGGACGCATGCCACCCTGCCCGTCGGCATCGGGTTCGGCATCAAGGACGCGGACTCCGCGGCACAGGCCGCGGAACTGGCCGACGCGGTCGTCGTCGGCAGCGCGCTGGTGGACCGGATCCAGGCCGCCGCGGACCCGCACGCCGCCGCGACCGAACTGCTGCAGGACCTGCGTGCCGGCATCGACGCCGCAGGCCGAACGGGAGGTGCCCCGTGAGCTGGTACAAGCGCCTGGTGCCGCCCCAGATCCGGATCGAAAGCAGCAACACCCGGAAGGTCCCCCAGGGCCTGTGGATCAAGTGCCCGAACTGCGACACGCCACTGTACCGGTCCGAACTGGAACGCAACCTCAACGTCTGCCCGAAATGCCAGCATCACATGCGCATCTCGGCCCGGGAGCGGCTGGAGATGTTCCTGGACGCACATCCCCGCGAGGAACTGCTGGCCGACCTCGCGCCCAAGGACTTCCTGAAGTTCCGCGACAGCAAGCGCTACCGGGACCGCATCGGCCAGGCGCAGAAAGCAACCAAGGAGAAGGACGCCCTGGTGGTTATGCAGGGGCAGTTGCACGGCCTGCCGCTGGTCTGCACGGCATTCGAATTCGGATTCATGGGCGGCTCCATGGGCTCGGTCGTGGGCGAGAAGTTCGCACAGGCGTCTGCGGTCTGCCTGAAGGAACGCCTGCCGCTGGTCTGCTTCTCCACGAGCGGAGGCGCGCGCATGCAGGAAGCGCTGGTGTCGCTGTTCCAGATGTCCAAGACCGCCGCCGCGCTGGCCCGCATGCGCAAGCGGCGCCTCCCCTACATCTCGGTGCTGACCGACCCGACCATGGGCGGGGTCTCGGCCTCGCTCGGCATGCTGGGCGACGTCCAGATCGCGGAACCCGGCGCGCTGATCGGCTTCGCCGGTCCGCGCGTGATCGAGCAGACCGTGCGCGAAACCCTGCCGGAAGGCTTCCAGCGCAGCGAATTCCTGCTGGAGCACGGGGCCATCGACATGCTGGTGCACCGCGGCGAGATGCGCGACACCATTTCCGATTTGCTCCGCCTGATGATGAACCGCCCGGGCCGGACCCCGACCGGGTAGCCCTGCGCCCAGCTTTTCCCGGCACGCCGCGATGCGATTTTCCTCCCTGTCCGAGTGGGTCGAATGGCAGCAGCGCCTGCACACCACCAGCATCGACCTGGGGCTGGAGCGGATCCGGGTGGTGGCCCGGCGCATGAACCTGCTGGCATCGCCGGATTTCAAGATCATCACCGTCGCCGGAACCAACGGAAAGGGCTCCAGCGTCGCCCTGCTGGAAGCCATGCTGCGCCCGCACGGGCGGGTGGGCGCCTACACTTCGCCGCATTTCCTCCGCTACAACGAACGCGTCCGCATTGACGGGGTGGAGGTGGACGACGAGCGATTATGCGCCGCCTTCGAGCGGGTCGAACAAGCACGCGGCGAGACCAGCCTGTCGTTTTTCGAATACGGCACCCTGGCCACCCTGTCGATTTTCCGGGAAGAGGAAATCGACTATGCGATCCTTGAGGTCGGGCTCGGAGGACGGATGGACGCGGTCAACCTGTGGGACGCCGATGTCGCCCTGATTACCAGCATCAGCATCGACCACACGGAATGGCTGGGTCGGACCCGGGAATCGATCGGGCGCGAGAAGGCCGGAATCATGCGCCCGGGGCGGCCGGTCGTCTGCGTGGAACCCGACCCGCCCGTCAGCCTGCCGGACCAGGCGCGCCGCTTGGGCGCACCGATGCAGCGCATCGGCCGGGACTTCTCCGCGCAGCCTCTCGACCCCGACCGCTGGCGCTACCACCACCGTGACGGGATGAAACTGGAACTGCCGACCCCGCACCAGCTGCCCGGAAAAGTGCAGTTGAACAACGCGGCCGGTGCCCTGACCGTGTTGAAGCATCTCGGAATGATCGACCCGGAGGCCATCCGCCACGCCCTTGAGAATGTCAGCCTGATCGGGCGATTCCAGATCCTTGAGGAGCCGGTGGATACCGTGCTGGACATTGCGCACAACCCGGAGGGTGCCGTCAACCTGGCCCGGAATCTCCGCCGCTACCGGCCCGGACGCCCGCTGCATGCGGTCTTCTCTGCGCTGCAGGAAAAGGACGTGGCGAACATGTTGGGGCCGTTGGGGCCGCTGGTCGAAAGCTGGCACCTGAGCAAGGTGGAGTCTCCCCGCGCCATGCCGCTTCAGACCCTGCGCATACTGGCGGAATCCTGCAAGCTGTCCAAGGTGCATGTCCACCCGACTATCACGGAAGCCTACCGCGAGGCGGCTTCGAGGGCCGGGCAGGAGGGAACCGTGGTGGTGTTCGGTTCGGTCTTCACGGTCGGGGAATTCCTGCTGTACCGGCCGGAAAGGCTGGAGCCGCATCAGGAAAAGACTTCGCCCGTATAGAAGAGATCGCATCCTGAGCAACCAAAAGTCAGGGCGCGTTTTTGGCGGCACTAGAATATTCGGATGCCTGTGCTATTATATTGACACTAAAACTATATAAAAATAGTTTTATATGTTACTTATAGGGTTTCTGATGAACCAGACTATTGCGATTCAACGTCTGTCGGCGTTTGATGCGCGCGGACACTATGTCTATGCCCACGCCGACCTGGCCAAAGTGTTTCATGAGGACAGTCGGCGCACCCTTCAGGCCGGCCTCGACCGCCTTGTATCGAAGGATATCCTGCTGCGCGTCGCCAAACGCATCTATGTCTACGCACTGTCGAGAAACATCGGCGGCGACACGTTGGAGCAGATCGCCAGAACCATTCGACGGGGCGAGTACAACTACATCAGCCTGGAATCGGCGCTTTCCGAGTACGGAGTCATCTCGCAGGTCCCGATGGACCGGCTGACCGTCATGACCACCGGCCGCAAAGGCGAGTACAAGACACCTTTTGGCGTCATCGAGTTCACCCACACGGCACGCGCCGTCGGCAGCATCCTCGACAACATCCGAACCGTAGGCAGGCCACTGAGAATGGCCAGCCCGCCCGCCGCCTGCAGGGACCTGAGGCGGGTCGGCCGCAATACGCACCTGATTCAAGAAGAAATGATCGATGAAGATCACTAGGGAAGACTTCTCCCAACTGGTCGGCCGCGTCATGCAGGACGCGAGCGTCGCGAACATGCGCCCAGTGATCGAAAAGGAACTGCTTCACTACGACATTCTGTTTTGCCTGGAACGAGAAAACCTGCTGGACAATCTCGTTTTTCAGGGCGGCACATCGTTGCGGCTGTGCCGCGGTGGAAACCGCTTCAGCGAGGATCTCGACTTCGCCGGAGGCCGGGATTTCTCGTCGGCTGTGCTTGCCAGAATGAAAGACTGTATCGAAGGGTACATCGGTTCGAGATATGGTCTAGAGGTCAGGGTCAAGGAGCCCTCCGAACTGGAAAAGGAGCCGGAATACACCGGGCTGAGCGTCCGCAAATGGCAGGTCGCCGTCATTACCGCGCCACGACGCAGGGGCATGCCCCGGCAACGCATCAAGATCGAGGTGGCCAATGTCCCCGCCTATACGAAGGAAGCTGTCCCGTTGCTGGCGAACTACGCGTTCCTCCCGGACGGCTATGACGACACGCTCATCTTTACCGAAACGCTTGATGAAATCATGGCGGACAAGTTGATCTCGCTCCCGGCGACGCATAAGTATGTCCGGCACCGGGATGTGTGGGACCTGGGGTGGCTCAAGCAGCAGGGCGCGACCGTGCGGCCAGGCCTGGCGCAACGGAAAATGGAAGACTATCGGTTGTCCGGCAACTCGGACGCACTGGACGACATGATGGAAAGGCTGCCCGGCATTGTCGCGGGGGTGGAATTCAAAAATGAAATGAAACGCTTCCTGCCATCGGACATCTACGACCGGACGCTCGGCAAGAAAAAATTCGAAGGGTTCCTGACCCAGACCGTGGTCGGGCTATTCAAGGAGTTGAAGCAAAAGCGGCTCTACGAAGTTCGGCCCGGGGAAGAATTCCAGATGTGAAGCCATCAAGCAGGAGCCTTTCCTGATTCGGATGGATTTCACTGTTAATGGCGTTTTCAACGGTGCGTTGAAACGACCTTTTGGATGAAAGGGATGGATCTTGCTGCACGCATCGAGAATTTGTGAAGCGCCAGCCGGATTCCGGTATTATTTCTGACTCAGGGCCCGCTTGACATACTCGCGAAGCACGCGATTAATCTGGGTTTGGTAGCCCCGTCCACCAGGGGCATTTGCCTTGAACCACGCAACGACGTCGGCATCCAGCCTCAGCGTGGTCTCCTGCTTCACCGACCGGTACAACAAACCGCGCTTGGCACCAGACCAATCCAGAATCTCGGGAATATCACTCGTATCAATTTCTTCATCGGCAAGGACCGAGAGTGCGGCAATCTCCGCTTCTTGCCGTTTGGTCTGTTTGCCGGGAGTTCGTCTCTTCATAGTGTTAATCTCGTGCGCTGTGTTTTTCGGGCATTAATGGCCAACTTCAGCCAAGCACATGGTTTGGCCAAAGTGCAAGCCGGTCGCGGTCAAGGAGCGTGACGAAATGCTCCAGCGCCGCATCCTGAGCCTTACGAGTAAAACCACGTGCATTGGTGATGACGACCAGTTGCGGATTTTCTACATCGTACCGTTTCGCCGCGTGAACCACTTCTCGAACCGCCGCATCATTAATCAGGCGGGAACGATCGGAAGTGTGCTTTGCCTGAATCAATGCAGCCGTGTTGCGTCGGCGGCAATGCCTCAGCACGGCATCAGCACCTCCATCTCCAGAACGCGGCGTCTCCGAAACCATCCAATCCCCGCTTTCGCGAGCCCGTTCCATGATCCAGTCTTCAAAACCTGCCCAGTCAAGCCCATCGACATCCGGCAGGTTAATCGGTTCCGCACCATTAATTCCAGCTATTAGCATACCGACATCAAAATCGCTGTTGGTCGGAGGCCAAAGAGCCGCACGGGCTAACGAAGTTTTCCTCCGCATCAGATTATTCAGTACGCAATCGAACGAGATTTCCTGATAGGTCGGATGGATCGCGAGCGGCAGATGCACAGTCACATCGCTTTTTTGGCCGATGCGGTATATCCGATCATTGCACTGCTCCTCAACCGCGGGGTTCCACCAACGACTTAAATGAATCACATGAGTCGCCGCCGTCAGCGTCAAGCCCACGCCTGCTGCTCGCGGCGACAGAATCATGATATCGAAGCCTCGGTCGTTTTCAACGTGTTCCTGGAAGCGGTTCACGTACTGCTGACGTCTAACAATCGAAGTAGCACCGTTGATGATCGGAACATCAGCGAGACCGAACTTGGATCTGGCCCATTGCGCTATAAATGCCTGCACCCGCCGATCTTCCGTAAAAATCAATGCCCGTTCCCTGTTTGCATGAATGCGCCTCAGAATATTTCGCATAGACAGGAAGCGTGCCGAGTGCACAAAGTAGTCATCCACGCTTGTCGCTGTTTCCGGCGGCTCGGGATGGAGCGAAACCGAACGGATGTGGTGCAGCAACCTGAGTCCGGACCCCCGTCCTCCATCAACCAGATGCTGCCGCGCGGCCTCATAGGCCGATGCCTGACTATCTGGCATCGTCAGCGGATGTACGCGATAGTCTTTTCTGGGCAGGCATTCAATCTCGACTTCCTTGAACCTCCGTTGCGCAATCGGCGGATAGCGCTCCCCGTTGCTTTCCACCTCCTTGAAGAGGCGTCCATGCAACTCATCCATCCCTTCCTCGGTAACAATCCTGTACCGTTCGACAAACTCCTTCATTGAGCGAAGACGGCCTGGAGCCACTGCATCCATGATGGCCCAGAGGTCGGCAACATGATTCTCGATGGGCGTCCCAGTGAGGCCGACCCTAAAATCAGCCTTGATCCCGCGTGCCGCAAGCGATGCCAGAGTCGCAACATTCTTGATCTTCTGTATTTCGTCAAACACGACGACAGAAAAGTCAATCTGCCTGAAACTGTGCTGGTAGTTCGCCAGCGTCTCATACGTAGTCAGCACCCAGTTCTGGTGTCCTTTTCCTTTCAAGATGGATAACCGCAGATTTCCAAAGTCGAGCCGCGGCACGCCATCGTCCGTATCCTTACCAGTGAGACCGGGTTTGCGCAAGTTTTTCAGATCATGTCCATACGCCTTGATTTGTGCACCCAATCGAGTTCCTTTCAAATGGGCCTCTTCCTCACTCTCCCAAGTGCGAAGCAATCCCTTCGGCGCGACGACAAGAACCGGTTTGCGACGGTCGTGCGAACTTTCGGCCATATTGGTTTGCAGCCAAGCAAGGAAAGCGAGCGTTTGAAGCGTTTTACCGAGACCCTGATCATCCGCGTTGAGTACGCCAGGAAGACCTGCTCGCCACGCCTCAACCTGCCACTTGAGGGCTTTCTTCTGGTGGCCTAACAGTTCTGTGCTGATTTTGGATGGCGGTTCGAGATGAATGCGTACTTCCCTCGAGGGTATTTCGGGGCGCCAGTTTTCTTCGACATAATTCTGATGGACCACCACCACGGTCTTATCTGGCTTTTCAAGTATGTCCTTATTATCATCGTCGGATGTATCTGACTCGCCTTCCTCTTCCACTGTGGCCTTCGGATCTTCCTTCCCAATAACGCCTGCCAATGTTTGGCGCACTTCTTCCGTTGCCGAGATGCATTGCCCCCGATACTTAACTTCAGGCTGCGACGCATCAATTGCCTGAGTGACTTCCTCCCTCAATACCTGTACCGAATCCTGATCCAATTCAACCCAGATGCCGTCAAGGTTCAGCGCAAAAGTCTCCGGCAACCACACGCTAGGAGCATACGGCAGAAAATCCAGCTCCGGCTTTTCCCATACGCCTATCCCTATGGCCCGGTCAGCATATTCCGGCGTCTCGACAAACAAAGATGCCACGCGGGCTTCGATCTCCTCTTCGCGAACGGCAGCAGATTCCTGATTCTGCGCACCCATATCTTCCGATGCTTCCTGAATCAGGCGGTCAGTAATCGCCGCACGTGGGTTAGCGGCAAAGGCCCGGCGCTCTTCTGGACCCGCCCTTTGCTTCTCGCGGACCACTCGAAGAGCCACTTCGATATCATCGTCGACAACCAGATAAGTGTTTTGCCCAAGTAAATAACTGCGCTTCGCCGCATCAAAGGCCCGGAAGCCTGTTGCTGGATCTTTCTGGAACGCGTGGAGAAGATCTTCCGGAAGCATTCCATCGCGTTCGGTGAGCGGCAAACCTTCGTCCAACGCTTTTCTGGATGCTTCCGAATCGAACAGTATCGGCTCGAAGCCAATTTCTCCATCAACCTCATCAAGGGCAAGCGACAAGGCCACGCCCGTGTAGATTCGCAAGCCCTGCAAAAACCGACTCAATTCAATCGGGCTGCTGTCACTGTCGATACTTGGTTCCAGCAGATTGCGGAAGTGGGAAAGGACCGCCCAATGCTCCGGCAAATCCACCTTGCCTGCGTCAAAGCGTTCAGACAACTCAACGGCGGAGTAGAGCGGTTCCGGGATTAGGAATTCTCCTTGCGAGGTCTCCAAGAAGGTACCGCTTCGATGCGCGGGAACCGGTCGCCCTGCGTCCAGCCAGCGTGTGACCAACTTGAAGTTAGGCGAACCAATGACTCCGCTGGCGTCAGCGGAAAACGCAAAAGGCGGACGAGCAGGAAGACCCAGAGAACGTGCCTGGCTGGTACGAAGGGCTGCGATAGCTGCATGACTTGCAACAAGCCGTTCGTCTTCAAACCGTACTTCGCCGGGGTTGGCTTCACCGTACATGCGCAACGTGCCAAGCGCATCGCAGCGAGCCACGTCGCCAGCCACCCAATCGTCGATATTCTCAATCTGTTTCGTGCCGCCGAATAAGCGATGCAAAAAACCCGGATCTGCCGCTTCTGCAGTAAAAACGACAGCCTCTTCAGTGCGGGTGTGTTTGATGCTCGTCATCGCGAGAGTTCGCCCAACACCTTATTCCTCCAGTTGCTGTGATGGACGAAACGGAGAGGTTCGTGAGGCCCCCTGTAACTCCTGAATTGCTCACAAGTGTAGGAATCCTCATACGGAGTAACCGGGGAATTGTCGCCGCGAGGAAAGATGTGTGTCTTGAAACTATGAGACCCTTCGACAACCCATCGGCCATCCACCTTCATAATCAACAAACATTTGCGGCGATCTTGACCGTCCCGGGACTGGTTCGTCGCGCACTGTAAGGTAGCACTTTCCGATTCACGGGCCAAACGCTGTGCAATAGCCATGCCGGATGCACTCAGGGCAAACCACGCTTCCGTAATACGGTCTTCCTCGTAAAGGTCTATCCAGAGACCCTTTCGGTTGCGCCACATATGCGATCTTTCCGCTTCCGTGACAATATCGAAAAACATCTTGATCGTAGCCCCAATCATCCATTTCATCATCACACGCCTAGCCTCCTCCGAGCACGATGACCACGCCCCCGCGGGATTGATGCGCGGGTCGCCATAGGCATCGACAAGGCGAGATTTAATGATCTCCTTTATCGAGGGAGGAGGGTCGTGCTGCACCCAAGCCGACAACAGGGCATCCATCGCCTTGCCAGCCCCGACTCCCTGCAATGGATGTTTGGCGTCCATAGGCTTGAGCCAGCCAAGCATTTTTTCAACAGATTCGGATTCGCCTCTGTGGAGGCACGGCTCCAGTGCTTCAACGAAACGTAGGTGCGCCTCCTGCATAAGGCCCTCCCCATGAGGAGATTCCACGCCGGATTGGCGTAAAGCCTGAAAAGGCTCGCCCTGACTGGCCATATATTTTGCAACCTCTCCCGGAGCATGGTGCGGCTCGAAAATGCACAAATCCTCAACCCACTGCCCAACCGATAATTCTCCTTTCTTCCAGTTCCTTTTCAGCACACTTGCCAATTTCCGGCTCCGGTCGGACCTGGAATCGAAAGTCTCAAGGTATTTGCGGAAAACCGCATGCGTATAGACAAGGTTGCCGTCCGCACCAACCTGGTGTAGCAAAAACTCAAACAATTCCGAGAAACGAATCTCTCCCCATAAACGGCTTCCCAAGAATGCAACCGCGGTGCGCGTCGCATCCATCCAGTAAAACCCCTGCCACTCGTTACTCCTGCGCCTACGATCCATTTCGATGGCCAGTGCTTCTGGGTCGGCATCAGGATCCTCGGCTCCTGCATCCGGCCAGCGGCGGCGAATCCGCTCCGCCTCCCGGATGACCCGGTCCGGCTCGCGCAGCACTGGCAGCCGAAGCGGATGTGGTCGTCTTATCTTCTCTGACAACGGCAAGGTCATCGTGTTTGTTCCTGGACGGTTGGAAGGGATGGGCGGTTCCGAGTCAACCGCTCCTTGATTTCTTTGACCTGGTGAAGATTCTGGGGCGTTTGCAGGATAAAACGGACGTCGATTCTGCGATTGGCAGCACGAGCCTCTGGCGTCGACCCGGGTTCTATAGGCCGCATGGCACCGTAGCCGGCAAAAGACAGAACAGATTGTCCATGAAGGTTGAGGAATCCCATCAAGTCAGGCCGGTAACGGTCGGTTGTGGCGCGCAGGGTCTCGGCACCTCGGCGAGCAGACAGGTCGCGGTTGTCGAGCATCTTTTCCATACTTCGGCGCAACGCGCTGATAGGAACATTGTCAGTATGTCCCTCGATTTGGATTGTCTCGATCACCGCGAAAGCCTCGTTGCAACTTACATCGAAATCTGCCTGATCCCCCACCGTGTAACAAGGCAGGGTGTCAGCCAAAGCATCGCCGACCGCATGCGCCACCCGTTCTGCCGTACTGCCTGATCGGATACGCCACTCTCCAGACTGGAACAGGTCATCGCCGCGAAAACGGATTACTCCATCAGCTGCGACGACCGTCACGCGAATTCCCGGAATCCTTTGGCGAATCCGCTCCGCCAAACCTTCCAGAAGGTCGGCACGCATGGAAGACGCCGCCTCCAGATAGGAAGCAAGCGGATCTGTCACATTGTCTTCCGGTTTGAACTGGGTCGCGAAAAATGCCAGAAGAATGAGGATGATGAACAGGAATGAGACCGTCAAATCCGTCATTGAGACAAAGACGGATTCTCCTTCCTCGTGACGGCGGCGCTTGCCTTCGGTTGCGGTAGCCACCGTCCGTCACTCGTTCCGGCGCGGCGTGAAAGGCTCAGCCTGATCGAGGATGGTCTGCAATCGATTGAGTGCCTCCCCCAATTCCTCATTTAGCTTGCGTTGGAACGTGGAAAATTCCGCAATGTTGGATGCAACGGTAGTTTCGATTTTTTCGAATGCGCCGCCCAGACTGCGGTCGATTTCGTGATAGCGACCCAAGACTTCCCGGAATCCAGCCACAGCGCCCTTGAGGGCATCGAGCCCTTCCCGCACCGCAATCTGAGACGCTTCTATCGATTCACGGGCCCCTCTCAAGGTCGCCGCCATGTGTTCCGTCGTCTGCTTGGCACTGGACAGCATGACTGTGGAAACCTCTTCCACCTGGTTTCCCATGGCCTGGACGGTGTCCCTGACGGGAATGGCCACGTTTGCCAGCACCTCGGCAGACTTGGTCAATTCGCTGTTTGCTGACTTGACGGTAGCCGCACTACCCTCGACCGAATCTGCATATTGCCCGACATGACCTGTTGCCACCTCAATTTGAGATGCAAGATTCCGGGTCTGCAGGATCAATTCATTCATGGGTTCAAGGATGCCCTCACGTATTGCAGACGTAACGCTACCGACCCCTGATGCCATTTCTTTCCCGGCGGACTCGATTTCCCGCGCACTCTCCTCTGCCGAAGCCTTCATGCCTGATTGAACCGTCTGCATCAGCGCTTCTGCTGTTTCGGCCATGGCACGACTGGCGTCCCCAATCTTCTGGGCACCCTCTGAAGATATGCTATGGATCGATTGCACCGCCTCGTCAATGCGTCCGCCTATCGAACCAACTGTTTGATCCAAACGACCCGCTGTAGCATTGAAACTCTGTACCGCACTACCCATAGCCTCGTTCATCTCCCGCACCGAGTCATGGACACCATCCGTAATCTGGCTACCCACTTTTCCGGCCAAAGAATCCATGCTTTGGCTCGTGCCCTGCGAGATTTTCTCCATCGCGGGCCCCATCACCTGTTCGAGTGATTCGTGGAACGACGCGCGAATGGCCTCCGGCAACTCTTCTCTGAGCGGCTTTGCGACCTGAGCCACCAGTTCCGTGCCGAATAATTTCAGGTGATCTGCCTGTTCCCTAAGCTTGTCTAACATTTGCCGCAACAAATCCTGCTCGCTCATGAAGTCGCACCCACGCTCGATATCCGCGCACAAGTCATGCAGCGCCTGATCTGTTCGTATCGTTGCGTATCGCAACTCCAACGTGAACGCGATTGAACACATCAGCCCTGTCAGGGACATAATAAATTTTGCGCTGGCCACACCCAGCAGTTTTTTCAGGGCTTCTGCCGTGGCGGCGTTGCCGACACCTGATCCAGTGTCAATAATTGCGCCTGTCTGGGCAAGGGCGGCAACAAGACCCAAGAACGTCAGGAAGAGCCCGATGGAAATAAACAACGCCGGAACCTGTCGCCAGATTCCACTCTCCAGCCCAAGCTCTTCCCGATTGAAAAAAACCCCGGGACGCACGGTGTTGCGCAGAGAGTCCGCTTCGTGTTCCGGAGAGACCGTTGTCTCCCTGAATTCGTCCCATGCGGTAGCTAAGGCTCTCCAACTCGGGCTACTTTGCTTGCGCCCGGTAAATTCCTTATCAATAGCAATCAAATCTTCGTTGGTGATATGCCTCCTCTCCTTGCTCCGGATAATCGGTCGAGCAGTAGTGACCGCGCGATGAAACTGTCTTGTGGATCTTTCGTACCAGATAACCAACAATACCAGAACCAAGACCAATGCCAGCGACACTAGGCCAGGCGCACCTTTGCCCGTAATCACAAAGGCTATTTTGAGAATGAAATCGACTATCTCTCCGCCGAAAGAAAGTATCGGCTCGAACGAATTGTTCATGGCTGGGGTACCTCTATCCCGAAATGATCGGCGAGCTCGGCAGTCCGGGCCTAAGGCTTTCCCGGGAGTCTGGAAATCAGGCCCGTGAAAACCATTGTAAACGCGGTCCTGACCGCCCCGCCGTCGATGCGGGCCGCCTCGACCGCCGGCAGCAGATGCCGGATATCGTGCGCAAGCGTGGAACGCGCAAGCTTGTCGAACATGCGGCGTTCGGCTTCGGCGCGGCTGATGCTCAAGCCCGCCCGGTCGAGATAAAAACCCAAGCACCGGACAATCCGGTCGGCATCAAGATCCTCGAACACCTCCAGGCCGTGGGCCAGATCGAAAAGGTCCCGCCCCTTGTCCCGCTGGAGCAGGGCACGCAATTTGGTGGCCAGCATTTCCTCGCGGGAAAAGGTCGCAACCTCTGCGGCTCCGGAAAACCACGGGTTCTCGACCCTGAAAGGAACCTGCGCCGGTGGATCATACGCGTCGGTCTCGACCGTATTGACCTCGACCTTCACCCCGATCTGCAATTCCGGGTCGTCTTCTGCCGGAACCTGGAACTTCAGCCTGGCCGAAGTCCGCTTCAGGTCGCGCCGGGCTTTCCCGAGCCAGGGTTCGAGGACCGAACGGATATGATCCAGAATCGGGCCGACCGGGCCTTCGACGGTTCGAGCGAGATCGATGTCTTCGGAAAGCCGGTATATCGCCGGAAAATGAAGCTTGCCCAGCGCGGTGCCGCCCCGGAAGCGCAACTGCCGGCGCAAAGAAGGGTCTTCGAACAACGCGACGATTGCGCGGGACAGGATCAGATCCTGTTCGATCTTGTTCAGATCCGACCACGGGGTCGTCTCGGCCCAGGCGATCACGTTCGAGAGGGGAACCATCACCAATCCGGTTCCAGTGCGTGGCGCGTGACCACATGCCATTTCCGGTTCCGCTCCAGCGGGGCCGGCATGATATCCGTGAAGATCGCCTTGAACGGAGAAAGCTCGACCCAACCGGGATCCCGCCTGGAAAGCGCGGCATTCAGGGGGGCCGCCTGATCCGCAAATCCGAGCCGCTCAAGCAGGTAGCCCAGGCGCTGCGCCACCGGCTTCTCGAACGATCCTGACAACACCGCCAGTTCGTCTCCGTCGATTTTCCCTCCCATGTCGGCCAGGGCTGTTGCCACGCTATCGGCCCCGACCGCCAGGTAGCGGCGGCGCAGGAGGTCCAAGGCGGTCAGTTCCGGCGACGAGACGTTCATGGTGCCGGTTTGGGTATTGCGTCTTGTCACGCCTTGGAGAACCGGGGCGATGTCCTTGCGGTAGTGGAACGCGACCAGAGACCGCCCCACGCGCAATCTCGGCAGCCGCTTGCCGGCGACGACCTGAAACTCCATGACCGCCTGGTGCGTCGCCCCATGGAATTCCCCCGCCTTGAACAGGCCGACGTAGTAGGCACAACGCTCGAACCGCATCAGGTCGTCGATGTACCAAGACGGCGGTGGCGCGCCCCACGAGACGAACTGCGGCGGAACGATCACGTAAAAGCCGCGCCGCGGGCAGACCAGGTGCTGCCGCCTCTGGAGCCGTTCCGCGGCATCGAGAAAGGCCCCATGGCCTATCCCGGATTCCCGCATTGCCTCTTCCCGCGAAAAAGTGAGGCGGTTTGCCGAGAGGCGGTCCGCCACCCAGGCAGAGAGCGAGGTACGGCGATTTGCGATCATGACATCATTCCCGTCGCCTTCCATGGAAACCAGTCAATCAGTTGAATCATACTTTAATGTACGAGAATCCGAATTATAAGCGGATTTACAGACATGATTCAGTAAAGGGGAGAAACCAGCGCAATGCAGGCATTCCGCGTCATCACTTTCGCCAGCCACAAAAACGGAATCGCCCTGCACAAAACGCTATAATGGCACCTCCTGCGGCCGCCTCTCACTATCTGGCGTTGGAACTCGCACTCAAACAACGGCTCCTCGGCGCCGTTTTGCTCATTCTCCTTGGGGTTCTGGTAATCCCGATGCTGCTGGACACGCAGCGTCCGGACCTGGTCCGCCCGATGCAGGAAGTCTCCGAGCCGAGAGAGCTGGTGTTCACTCACCAGACCTTCCCCGCCGACCTGAACGCGTCGGAGGCCCAGGCCATGCCCGGCCCGGACGCCGGGGAGCCCATCGCCCTGGAGCCGCGGGAGAAGTGGTACGTCCAGGTCGGCCGGTTCCGCAACGCTACCAAGGCCGCCGAGATCCGCGACACCATGCGCGAGGCGGGCTACCCCACGAACCTGTTCGCCCAGGAAGCGGCCGACGGCAAGACCCACCAGCGCATCTGGGTCGGCCCCTACTACACCCAGCAGGATGCCGAGCACGTGCTGGAAGGCATCAAGGCCAAGAAAAACCTCACGGACGTGCGCCAGGGCTGGGTCGTCCGACAGCCATGACCATTCTCGGCGCCACCCTGCTGGACGTGGTGATCGCGCTGATCATCCTGATCTCCGGCATCCTGAGCTGGTTGCGCGGCTTCGCCGAGGAACTGGTCACCATCCTGGCCTGGGTGGTGGGACTCGTGGTGGCCTTCCAGTTCGCCAGCTTCGGCGCACAGTTCGTGCCCGAGATGTTCAACGAGATCACCCTGGGCGAACGCACCTACGGCCTCACCCAGTTCCACGCGCCGGTCGCCGGGGTCGTGCTGTTCCTTCTCACGTTCGTGCTGGTGTCGCAATTGAACCGGATCTTCGCCCAGATGGCCAAGGACAAGGACAGCGGCGTCCTGCGCCGCAGCGACCGGATCATGGGATTCCTGTTCGGACTGTTGCGCGGCGGCCTGCTGGTGCTGGTGCTGGTGCTGATCGCCGGGACCATCCCCGCGATCAACGATGCCGGGTTCTGGCATGAATCGGAACTGGTTCCCTACTTCGTCGAAGTCGCCCAACGGGTCATCGAGTGGATGCCCGAGGACTGGCAGCAGCATTTCCATTACCCGGAATCTGTCGAAGCGCTTGCCGAGACCGTTTCCGAAACCATTCCCGAGACACTTCCCGAGACGCTTCCCGAGTAGTCGGCCATGTGTGGGTTAATCGGCATCGTGGGGCATCATTCCGTCGTGCAGGACCTGCACGAGGGGCTGAACGTACTGCAGCACCGGGGGCAGGACGCTGCGGGGCTGACCACCTACGACCGCCAGGGACGGCTGCATCAGCAGCGGGGCAACGGCCTGGTGCGCGACGTGTTCCACGGCAAGAAGCTGGCGCGCCTGCGCGGCGAGGCCGGCATCGGCCACCTGCGCTACCCCACCGCCGGGACGGAGAAGTCCGAGGAGGCCCAGCCGCTTTACGTCAACTCCCCCTACGGCATCGCGCTCGGGCACAACGGCAACCTGGTGAACACCAACGCGCTGCGCCAGGAGCTGTTCCGAGAGGACCGGCGTCACATCAACACGGAATCCGACTCCGAGATCCTGCTCAACGTTCTCGCTCACGAACTGTTGGCCCAGCCCGAGTCGGGCACGCGCGACCCCCGGGAACTGTTCCAGGCCGTCCGCGGGGTCAACCGCCGCTGCATCGGCGCGTACGCGGCGGTGAGCCTGATCGCCGACTGGGGGGTCCTGGCCTTTCGCGACCCGTACGGCATCCGCCCGCTGGTATACGGCACCCGGGACACCGACGACGGGCCCGAACACATCGTCGCCTCCGAGAGCGTGGCCCTGGACATGCTGGGCTTCACCCTGGTGCGCGACCTCGCGCCGGGCGAGGCGCTGTTCATCGCCCTGGACGGCACGGTGCACAGCGAAATCTGCGGAAGCCGGGAGGTGTTCGCGCCCTGCATCTTCGAGTACGTCTACTTTGCCCGGCCGGATTCGGTGATGAACGGGGTGTCCGTGCAGCGTTCGCGGATGCGCATGGGCAAGCTCCTGGCGAACAAGATCCTGCGGGAGTGGCCCGATCACGACATCGACGTGGTCATCCCGATCCCCGACACCAGCCGCACCGCGGCGCTGGAGATGGCCTACCGGCTGAACCGGCCCTACCGCGAGGGCTTCATCAAGAACCGCTACATCGGGCGCACCTTCATCATGCCGGAGGCGCAGGTCCGGCGCCAGTCCGTGCGGCGCAAGCTCAACCCGATCCGCAACGAATACGAAGGCACCAATGTCCTGCTGGTCGACGATTCGATCGTACGCGGCACCACCTCGCGCGAAATCGTCCAGATGGCCCGGGACGCCGGCGCCAACAAGGTGTATTTCTCCTCCGCCTCTCCGCCGATCCGCTTCCCCAACGTCTACGGAATCGACATGCCGAGCGCCGAGGAACTGATCGCGCACGGGCGCGACATCTCCGAAGTCTGCGACGCCATCGGAGCCGACCGCATGGTCTACCAGGACCTGCCGGACCTGATCGCCGCGGTCCGGGAAGGGAACCCCGAACTCCAGCATTTCGACTGCTCCGTATTTACCGGCGACTACGTGACCGGCGTGCCCGACGGCTACCTGAACGAACTGGCCCTGCGCCGGCGCTCCGGAGCCGACCCCCACAGCCACAGCCCCCAAAACCAGGCCGCCTGAGGCCGTGTGCCCGCCCCTGCCTCCCCTGGCCCGTCCCACGGCCGAAGACCTGGCGCGGGCGGCCTCTGCACGCGAACGCTTCCCGCAGTGCCAATGCCAGCCGATGTGCCTGGTCAGCATCCCGGAACAAACCCTGCACCTGCTCGAAGAAGACCGGGTGCTCCAGTCCTGGCCCGTCTCGACGTCCCGCTACGGCATCGGCGGGCAGAACGACAGCATGAAGACCCCGCCCGGGGCGCATCGGATCGCGGAATGCATCGGCGACGGCGCCACCCTGCATACGGTCTTCAAGGGCCGGGTCGCCCAGGCGCAGACGGCCGAGGTCGAAGCGGAGCCACGCGCAACCGGCCTCGAGTGCATTACGACGCGGATCCTGTGGCTGGACGGGCTCGAGCCCCGGATCAACAAGGACGGGGACATGGACTCCTACCAGCGCTACATCTACATCCACGGGACCCACGAGGAAGGGCTGATCGGCCAGGCCGCCTCGATCGGCTGCATTCGCATGCGCGGGGCGGATGTGATTGAATTGTTCGACCGGGTGTCCGTCGACACGCTGGTGCTGATCCTGCCATGAGCGCCGATTCGCTGCTTCAAGAGATTCTGGAAGCCTCCCTGACCCGGGTGCGCGGCACGGAAGCCGTGGCCCAGTGGCTGGATGGCCATCCGGAGGTCGAGCACGACCATGTGATCGCATTCGGAAAGGCGGCCTCGGCGATGACCCTCGGTGCGCTGCGCACACGACCGGCGCCCCGGCGCGGGCTGGTGATCACCAAGCACGGGCATCTGGATGACGAGCTCGGAGATTTTCCGCAGATCGAATGCGTCGAGTCCGACCACCCGGTGCCGGGAGAAGCCAGCCTTCAGGCCGGCCAGCGACTGGTGGGATTCCTGGGCGAGGCCCCCGCCGATGCCCGCTTTCTCGCGTTGATCTCGGGGGGCGCCTCCAGCCTGATCGAGGTGCTGGCGCCGAACCTGGACCTTCAGGGGCTGAGCGAACTGACCGAGCGACTGTTGGCCGAAGGACTCGCCATTACCGAGATGAACGCGGTACGCCGCTCCATCTCCTGCATCAAGGGCGGGCGCCTCGCGCATTATCTTGATGGGCGCCCCACCTGCGCACTGATGATCTCGGATGTTCCCGGGGACGACCCGGCGGTGATCGGATCCGGTCCGCTGACCGCAGTCCGAGGCGAGACCCTGCCCGAGACCCTGTCCGAAGGGACCCGCCGGCTGATCGAGAAGGCCGAACGTATGCCGGTGCCGCCCCCGGAAGCGTTCCAGCACCTGCAGACCCATATCATCGCCACGCTGGAAGATGCCAAGGAAGCGGCGGCGCAACGGGCGGAGGAACTCGGGTTTCCGGTGCATCGGCACCCGGAATTCCTGGAAGACGAAGCGGGAAAGACGGGTGTGGCGCTAGCCGAGTACTTGAAACAGATGGAGACGCCTCCCGGCGTGCACATCTGGGGCGGTGAAACCACCGTCCGTCTGCCCGAGAATCCGGGACGGGGCGGGCGAAACCAGCACCTTGCGCTCGCTGCGGCCACGGCCTTGGAAGGCGTCAAGGGCATCCGGCTGCTCGCCTGCGGCACGGACGGCACGGACGGCCCGACCGAAGATGCCGGCGGAGAAGTCGACGGCGGGACGGTGCTGCACGGCCGGGACTTGGGCCTGGATGCCGAGCAGGCGCTGGCGCGCGCCGATGCCGGAAGCTATCTGGACGCCGTGGGTGCGCTGGTCACCACCGGGCCGACCGGCACCAACGTCATGGATGTCGTGCTGGCGCTCAAGGGCGCCATGACCTGACCCGGTTGCCTGAATCCCGGGCCTTGACCCCACACCCCACAGGGCGAAAGGGATCTCTCTCGTCCCGCGCCTTGGAGTGAATTCCGTGTGCATAGGGTCGGAATCCCCCCGTGCCCCGCCTCTGTTGCAGCCCGGTTATGCTATGATGTGAAAAACCCATATAAATGGGATAAAAAAGTATTTTATTTTAGTTATTATTCTTTTTTCGCTATAATCTTATTCTAAATAAGATAATTATCCATGTTGATAGGTTTTTCCGTAGAAAATTTCAAGTCCATCAAGGGCGAAGCCCTGCTCAGTCTCAGGGCCACCCCTGCGAAGGAGCACCGGGGAACACATCTCTCGGAGCCTCCGCTGACTGGACAGCTCTGCCCGCTTCTTCATTCCGCTGCGATTTACGGTGCCAACGCGGCCGGCAAGACCAACTTCATTGAAGCGCTGAAACTCATGCGGACATTCGTCCTGCGCTCGGGCACCGAGCCGGGTGCCGCCCATACGACCCCGTTCCTGTTCGCCCCCGACAGCAAAACCCGGCCCACCGTGCTCGAGGTCGCCTGCATCATCGACGGCGTGCGCTATCAGTACGGATTTTCTCTGCGCCAGAGCACCGTCGTCGATGAATGGCTCTATGCCTGGCCAAACGGACGGGTCCAGACCTGGTTCCTGCGCGAGGGCGACACCTGGAAACTGGGCGGCAAATTGCAGGGCGACAAGGATGTCTGGCGTCGCGCCACCCGCCCGGACGCATTGTTCCTGTCCACGGCAACCATGCTCAACAGCGAACAGTTGAAGTCGGTTCACGACTGGTTCGCCGCCACGCTCCAGGTTCTCGGGGCGGACGCCTCAAACTGCGCGTCCTCTCTCGCTTTCTGCCGAAAGAACGGAACCGCCGGCCTCCTCCATTTCCTGACGGCTGCCGGCCTGCGGATTTCCGACCTCCGGGTCACCGAGGAAAATCTGGTTCAGGACATGCTCCCCGCCGACATGCCCCCGACCATCAGGGAGCAGGTCGCAAGGGAATTCGAGCGCGAAAAAATTTCAAGAGTCTGGTTGAAACACGATGCCGGGCGAGGCGAATCCACCGAACTCGAACTCCGGGAAGAATCCGACGGGACGCGGAAAATCTTCGCGCTGGCGGCACCATGGCTCAATGCATTGAAGAACGGCCATGTGCTTGTGGTGGACGAACTGCATGAGCACCTGCACCCCAAGCTGGTCAAGTTCCTGGTCGACCTGTTTCACGACCCTCGGATCAATGCACATGGAGCGCAACTCGTGTTCTCGACCCACGACACGTCCATCCTGGACCAGGATATCCTCCGGCGCGACCAGATCTGGCTCTGCGAATGCGGCCAGCGCCAAGAGACCCGTCTGTTCCCGCTGACCGACTTTCGTCCCCGCAAGGGAGTGGACAACCTGGAACGGGCCTATCTCACCGGCCGCTACGGCGCACTGCCCCGCGTCCAGCCGCTTGGGGTCGCATCGGGAATCTGACCCATGGCCCGTCGCCCGCGACATTACACACGGGCAATCCAACCCAAACATGAATTCCATGATCGCGTGCTTATCGTCTGCGAAGGCAAGGAAACCGAACCGTCCTATCTGAAAGAACTCAAGGTCTGCAACGAGCTCGGGGACGCCAGCGTCACGGTGGCCGGGCTCGGGTCCGACCCGCTCACGGTGGTTCGGCACGCAAAAAGAATCCGCGCAAGGGAACGCCGCAAAGGGAGTGAATACGACCGGGTGTTCTGCGTATTCGACCGGGACGAGCATTCTACTTTTGCCCGAGCCGGCAACGAAGCCGAGGCAAGCGGCCTGACTCTTGCCCGGTCGTGGCCTTGTTTCGAGTATTGGCTGTTGCTTCATTTCCGCTATTCACGCAAGCCTTATGTGAAGGCCGGCAACCGGAGCCCGGCGGAGAACTGCCTCGGCGACCTGTGCAAATATCTGCCGGAATACGCCAAAGCCACGGAAGGAATCTATCCGGCGCTTGAAAGCCGGCTTGAGGCCGCCAAGGCCAGAGCCCTTCGCGCCATGGATGAGGCACAAGAAACCGAAGAGCCCAATCCGTCCACCGAAATCCATGAACTAGTCAGCTATTTGCAGTCGCTGAAACCACCCGATTCCTGATTGCCGACAATCGTGGCAATCACTTCCCGCCCTGCGTCACGCTGCCGGTTGCGGATGCAGGCCGTCGGCGTCGGCCACCAGCCAACTGCCCTGTCCGTACCAGTCCCCCAGCACGGCCCGCACGGCATCCATCTCGTCCACCTTGAACCTGTGCACGGCCGGGCGGTGCGTATGCCCGTGAACCATCGTGTACACCCCTTCCGAGCGCATCACCTGTCGGACCGTCTCCTCGTTCACGTCCATGATGTCCGGGGATTTCCCCGCAATCGCCTGGGCACTAATCTGGCGCAGACGCTGACCCATTCTCAGTCTCCACGAGCGAGGCAGGCTCCCGAGCAGCGCCATCGTGACCGGATGGCGGATGCGCCGCCGATAGCGCTGGTAGGGCACATCGTCCGTACACAGCAGGTCACCGTGTTCGATCAGGGTCGGGATGCCGTGCAGGTCGACCACCTGGCGGGCCGGCAGGATTTCGATCCCGGTCCGCCGGGCAAAATCCGCTCCCACCAGAAAATCCCGGTTGCCGTGAAGGAACTTCACTGCCGTGCCCCGCGCGGTTCGCTCCCGCAACGCGTCGATCACCTCATCCAGCCCCTCGGCGGGATCGTCGTCGCCAATCCAGAATTCGAACAGGTCGCCCAGGATGTACAAAGCCTGCGCCTGATGTGCCTCGTTCTTCAGGAAATGCACGAACTCCTGCATCTGGGCTGGACGGCTGGCATCCAGATGAAGGTCGGAGACAAACAGGGTGAACGGCTTCATCGGGACATTCTCCGGTAAGGATTATAGAAAGAAGGCGGTCGCCCCGTGGCTGACCGGCTTGTCCTAGTAGTATTGGCCGGTTTCCGCTTGCAAACCCCTGCCCTCTCCCCCATATCTAGTGAAAGGACGGAGCACCCCCCCAAACCACCATGCCATCTGTTATCCTAGTATGCAGATGGACCGGAGTTTACGGGAAAAGTCCGAATGAGCAACATGATGAAGAACCTGATTCTGTGGATCGCGATCGCCGCGGTCCTGATGTCCGTGTTCAACAACTTCGCCCCGGTCACGCAGCAGCCGACCTCGCTGGCCTATTCCGAATTCATCAGCAACATCAAATCCGGCCAGATCCGTGCCGTCAACATCGACCCGGACCAGCGCACCATCACCGGGACGCTGATCGACGGCCGCGAGTTCACCACCACCGCCCTGCAAGACCCCAAGCTGATGGACGACCTGCTGGCGAACAACATCGCGGTCACCGGCACCCCGCGCGAAAAGCCCTCGCTGTTTCTTGAACTCCTGATCCACTGGTTCCCGCTGCTGCTGCTGATCGGGGTGTGGATCTTCTTCATGCGCCAGATGCAAGGTGGCGGCCAGGGACGCGGCGCGCTGTCGTTCGGCAAGAGCCGCGCGCGGCTGATGTCCGAGGACGAAAACAAGGTCACCTTCAAGGACGTCGCCGGCATTGAGGAGGCCAAGGAAGAGGTCAAGGAACTGGTCGACTTCCTGCGGGACCCGGAAAAATTCCAGAAACTCGGCGGGAAGATCCCGCGCGGCGTGCTGATGGTCGGCTCGCCGGGAACCGGCAAGACCCTGCTGGCCCGGGCGATCGCCGGCGAGGCCAAGGTGCCGTTCTTCAGCATCTCCGGCTCCGACTTCGTCGAGATGTTCGTCGGCGTGGGCGCTTCGCGAGTGCGCGACATGTTCAACCAGGCCAAGAAGCACGGCCCGAGCATCATCTTCATCGACGAGATCGACGCGGTGGGCCGCCATCGCGGCGCCGGGCTGGGCGGCGGCCACGACGAACGGGAGCAGACGCTCAACCAGTTGCTGGTGGAAATGGACGGCTTCGAGGGCAACGAGGGCACCATCGTCATCGCTGCCACCAACCGCCCCGACGTGCTGGACCCGGCCCTGCTGCGCCCCGGCCGTTTCGACCGCCAGGTGGTGGTGCCGCTGCCGGACATCCGCGGGCGGGAGCAGATTCTCAAGGTGCACATGGCCAAGGTGCCGACCCATTCGAAGGTCAAGGTCAAGGTGATCGCCCGGGGAACCCCGGGATTCTCCGGCGCCGACCTCGCGAACCTGGTCAACGAAGCAGCCCTGTATGCGGCGCGTACCAACAAGAAGCAGGTGGACATGCAGGACTTCGAGTACGCCAAGGACAAGATCATGATGGGATCGGAACGCCGTTCCATGGTGATGAGCGAAGAGGAGAAGCGTCTCACCGCCTACCACGAGTCCGGCCATGCGATCATCGGCCGCCTCGTCCCCGAGCACGATCCGGTGCACAAGGTCACCATCATCCCGCGCGGACGGGCGCTCGGCTTGACCATGTTCCTGCCGGAGGACGACCGCTACAGCAACACCCGGCAGCGGCTGGAGAGCATGATCTGCACCCTGTACGGGGGCCGGCTGGCCGAGGAAATCATTTTCGGCGGAGAGAAGGTCACCACCGGAGCGCAGAACGACATCGAACGCGCCACCGAACTGGCCCGCAACATGGTCACCAAGTGGGGATTGTCCGACAAGATGGGCCCGCTGGCCTACAGCGAAGAGGCCGGCGAGGTGTTCCTCGGCCACTCCGTGACCCAGCACAAGACCCTGTCCGACCGGACGGCCCGGGCAATCGACGAGGAAGTGCGCTGCATCATCGACCGCAACTACGAGCGTGCACGCGAGATCCTGACCAGCAACCTCGAAAGGCTGCACAGCATGGCCGAGGCCCTGATCAAGTACGAGACGATCGACGGCGAGCAGATCAACGACATCATGGCCGACCAGCCGGTTCGTCCGCCCCAGGACTGGGAAGACAACACGCCGGACGGCGACTCGAGCGCAGACGCGGGCCAGCATTCCAAAAAGGCGAAAAGTACGGATTCCCCGATCGGCGGAGCCGCCGAACAGCACTGATTCCGGTCGCGGCCGACCGCGCATGTCCCGCACTTATTTCGGAACTGATGGAATTCGGGGCCGGGTTGGAATCAGCCCGATGACCCCGGATTTCGTGCTGCGCCTGGGCTGGGCCATCGGGCGCGTGCTCGGGCGCGAGTTCGGAACTCCCCGGATCCTGATCGGCAAGGACACCCGCCGCTCCGGCTATATGTTCGAATCGGCGTTGGAAGCCGGCCTGTCCGCGGCCGGCGTCAATGTCCTGCTGCTGGGCCCGCAGCCGACCCCCGCCATCGCCCAACTGACCCGCGAACTTGATGCCTGTGCTGGCATCGTCATCAGCGCCTCGCACAACCCGCACTACGACAACGGCATCAAGCTGTTCGACACGGACGGCGCCAAACTGCCCGACGAGATCGAGCAGCGCATCGAGGCGGAGCTCGAGGAGCCGATGGACATCGACCCCCAGTCGCTGCCTGGCAAGGCTCGCCGGATCAATGACGCTGGGCGCCGCTACCTTGATTTCTGCAAGGGCACCGTGCCCGAGGGATTCCGCCTCGACGGCCTGCGCCTTCTGGTCGACTGCGCACACGGTGCCGCCTACCAGCTTGCGCCGAAACTGTTCGAGGAACTGGGAGCCGACGTGGTGGCCGTCGGCGTCGAACCCGACGGGACGAACATCAACGACGGGTGCGGCGCAACCTGCCCGGAATATGTCCGTGCCCAAGTCCGCCAGCACCATGCCACTCTCGGGTTGGCCGTGGACGGCGACGCCGATCGCCTGATCATGGTCGACGAGGAAGGAGAAATCGTGGATGGAGACGACCTTCTGTACGTCATTGCCCGCGCCAGGCAGGCCCAGGACTCCTTGCGCGGCGGCGTGATCGGCACCCAAATGAGCAACCTGGGGCTGGAACAGGCGCTCGCATCCCTGGGCATCCCGTTCGAGCGGGCCGCGGTCGGGGATCGCTACGTCCAGGAACAACTGCTCGCCCGGGACTGGCAGCTCGGCGGGGAGACCTCCGGCCACATCATCTGCCGCGACCGGGCCTGCACCGGCGATGCGATGGTCGCGGCGCTGCAGACGCTGGAAGCGCTGCACATTCTCGACCTGTCTCTATGCCAGGCACGCGCGGATCTTCGGAAATATCCGCAAACCATGATCAACGTGCACTGCCCGCGCGACCATGCGCCGGGTCCCGCCACGGACGCAGCCGTGAAGGACGCGTGCGACGAACTGGGCGAGCGCGGCCGGGTGCTCCTGCGCCCCTCCGGAACGGAACCGGTGCTGCGCGTCATGGTAGAGGGAGAGGATCACGGAAGGGTCGAAGCCCTGGCGCAATCCATCGCTGACTCGATCGCCGCGAACGTCTAGAACTTTCCCCTTTATAATGCGCACCGCGCCATTGCAAAGCAACCGCTGAATTCCCTCTCATGACTCGACCGACCGTTGTCGCCGGCAACTGGAAAATGCACGGTTCCCGGGACTCTGCCCGGGCGCTGGCCCGCGCCGTCGTGCAAGGCGTCGAGGACTCCACCAGCCGGGAAGTACTGCTTTGCCCTCCGTTCGTCCACCTGCTCGACGTCCTGGAGGAAACCTCACAAAGTACGATCCAGGTCGGCGCACAGAATGTCTGCGACCAGCCCGAAGGCGCCTACACCGGCGAGGTGTCCGTCTCCATGCTGGCCGAACTCGGCTGTTCGCATGTCATCATCGGGCATTCCGAGCGCCGCCATGTGTACGGCGAACCCGATGAACTGATCGAACAGAAATTCGCACTCCTGCACCAATCGGCACAGCAGGGCCTCCCGAATGCTCCCCGAGCCATCCTGTGCGTCGGGGAAACCCTGGAGGAACGCGAGGCGGGCCGGACCCTGGACGTGATTCACCGGCAGCTGCAACCGGTCCGGAGTTTCCCGGACGCGTTCCCCCGCGCACTGATCGCATACGAGCCGGTCTGGGCCATCGGCACCGGCGTGGCCGCCACCCCGGACATGGCACAGGAAGTGCACGCCGCCATCCGCGCGCACCTGGAGCAGGAGCTCGGTGCTGCTGCGCAAGACACGGTCGTGCTCTACGGCGGCAGCGTCAAGGCGGGCAATGCCTCGGAGTTATTCACCATGCAGGACATCGACGGCGGCCTGATCGGCGGCGCATCTTTGAAGGCCGACGAATTCCTGGCCATCTGCCAGGCCGTGCGAAAATAGATCGATGTACACCATCCTTGTCGTTACCGCACTGCTGCTGTCGCTGAGCATCATCGGCCTGGTGCTGCTGCAGCACGGCCGGGGCGCCGACACGGGCGCCGCATTTGGCGGAGGAGCCTCCGGCTCCCTGTTCGGTGCGCGCGGAAGTGCCACTTTCCTCAGCCGGGTCACCGCTATCGTGGTCGCCCTGTTCTTCCTCAACTGCCTGGCGCTGGCATGGGTCGTCAAGTCCACGCCACCCGAGGAAAGCATCATGGGACAGATCGCCGAGCCGGCGATCGAGCGCCGTCTTCCCGAGCAGGAGGCCCTGGAACAGCCTGCCGTCACGGAGCCGGGACTGGAAGCGGATCCTACCGAGGAAATTCCTGAGTAGATCCGGCGCCTTCTGTGAGAATAGCGGGACGAATGCCGATGTGGTGGAACTTGGTAGACACGCTGTCTTGAGGGGGCAGTGGCGAAAGCCGTGCCGGTTCGAGTCCGGCCATCGGCACCACTTAATCAAATTTTCCTGTTAGCTTTTACAGAGATGACGGCTGCAATAATTAGCGCCATACTTGCCATGAGAAAAGACAAAGAAAACGATTTGCTCACATCATAGGTCTCGTTGGCAACCAGCGGACCCGCAATCTGGCCTATTCCAAATGAAGTAGTCATGATTGCCATGAAGTTACCTCGTGCTTCATGAGATATTTGCAGTGCTATTGATTTAGCAATAGTCACAAACCCCATAAATGTGCCACCAACCAAGAGCGCACTACACAAATAACTGGATAATGTTTGACTGAATACTGGAAGTGCTACACCGATCGATTGGATAATTAAATTAACAAATAACGAATTTCTTGAGCCCAGTTTGGCTTGAACCCCATGCCAAAAAAAACATGAGAACATCGCTCCTAATCCAAACACTGCCCATATGTGAATACCGATTCCAATGCCCAAGTCATCCTTGATTATCAAGGGAAGGTAAGTGGCGGTAATGATATAGCCAAACCCTGCTAACCCATAAATTAAAACACTAGTGTCCGGTCAAATAATCAAATAGATTCAATTGGTTAGCGTGGCGGTTCCGGTGACAAGTGTATTCGGGTTTCAGAAAGTCTTGATTCAAAACG
>Ga0209021_1000511_pt1 | contig 47687 bp, 50 predicted proteins | sample PinacodermFT_FD_187299 | JGI IMG/M metagenome (GOLD analysis project Ga0209021, IMG submission 187299) | Host-associated microbial community of the marine sponge Aplysina aerophoba from Gulf of Piran - sponge pinacoderm, lysed by freeze-thaw... | ecosystem: Host-associated > Porifera > Sponge >... | reverse complement strand
CGCACAGCGTTCCTCAATCCCGAGCTGCGTATAGCATTTCCCCATGGCAACACCTTAATCTGGTGTTGCACTTCGTTTGTGAACTTAGGGAACCTCGCCTTTCCCATCCGTCATTCCCGCACCAGACGGGAATCCACACCCCCCTCTGTCCCAGTAGCTCAGTGGTATGCTCCCTTCCGTCAAAGCGGAAGAGGAGCATGGGTACCGAGCACGATGCAGGCCTCTTCCGGAACAGGCTGGCACTGTATAGTTCGTGCCATCGCCAAGAACCCTGAAACTCGGGAGGTGCCGGCATGTCTGCATACGTGATAACCGATGTCGAGATAACGGACGCGGATCTGTTTGGACAGTTCTTCGAGCGCGTGACGGGTACTGTTGAAGCTCATGGCGGCAGGTTCGTGGCGCGTGGCGGCGAGATCGAAGTCAGGTTGGGCTCCTGGGCGCCCAAGCGCCTCGCGATCATCGAGTTCGGCAGCGTGGAGCAGGCTCGCGCCTGGCTGGACTCCCCGGAGTACACCGCGCTCGATGACCTTCGTTCGAGGGCGGCCAACATCAACATGGTGCTCACCGCGGGCTTATAGCCTGTCCTGGCGGCCCGCATCTTGAAGGGTCTCCGCTCTCGCTGGACCCGGCAGGGGACGGGAGCCCGTTCGTAGGAGAGTGAACATGCCCAAGATGAGCGGCGGCGAAGCCCTCGTGCAGTCCCTCGTACGTGAGGGTGTCGAGGTCGTATTCGGCATCCCCGGCATACACATGAACGGCATCGTCGCCGCCCTGCGCGACGAGCCTGGCATCCGCATGATCACCACCCGCCACGAGCAGGGCGCCACACACATGGCCGACGGCTACGCTCGCGCTTCCGGCAAGCCGGGCGTGGCCCTCGTCGTGCCCGGCACGGCCGTCTACAACGCAGCCGCAGGAGTGGCCACCGCGTACGCCCGCTCCTCCCCGGTGCTCCTCATCGCCGGGCAGGTCCCCCGGGGCCAGATCGGCAAGAACCTCGGCGCCGTCCACGAGATCATGGACCAGGGGAGCACCCTGGCCCCCGTCACCAAGTGGCGGCGGCAGGTGCTCACCCCGCGCGACGTTCCCGCCGCGGTGTCCGAGGCATTCCGCCAGATGCGCACCGGACGCCCCCGCCCCGTATTCATCGAGATGCCCCCCGAGACCGCCGTGGAGCGCGACGAGATCCAGCTGCGGAACCCCGCTCCCACCTCGCGCATCGTGCCGAGCCCGGAACAGCTGCAGGAAGCCGCCCGCGTCATCGCCGCGTCCCAGCGCCCGCTCATCTTCGTGGGCGGCGGAGTCGCGCAGTCGGGTGCTGAAGAAGCCCTCGTGGCGCTCGCCGAAGCGACCCGCATCCCCGTCATGACCTCCGGAGGCGGCAAGGGAGCCATTCCGGACAGCCACCCGCTGTGCTACGGCTCGTGCCTCAGCCCCCGCGCGGACGTGCAGGAGATGAACGAACTCGTCGACGTGATGCAGTCCGCCGATGTCGTCATCGGCATAGGAACGCGCTTCTCGATGGGCAACCCCGCAGGCGAAGCCTCTACGCTGATCAACATCAACATCGACGACTTCGAACTCACCCGGGTCCAGGCCAACACCATCCCCCTTCACGGCGACGCCAGGGCCACCGTCGAGGCGCTGCTTCCGCACCTGGCGGAGGCTGGCGCAGGCGACCGCTCGTCGCCCGAAGAGGCGGTCGCGGCTGCCCGGCGTCTCATCGCCTACTACGACATCCACCTCCACGAGCCGCAGTTCCCCATCATCGAGGCGATCCAACACGGTCTCCCCGACGACGCATTCACCGTCTGGGATATAACACAACTCGGCTACTATTCCCGCACCCACTACAAGGTGAACCACCCGAAGACGTACGTGGACTCCGGTTACTCCTACAACCTCGGCGGCGCGTTCCCCACGGCGCTGGGCGTGAAGGTCGCCCAGCCGGACCGTGCCGTCGTCTGCATCAACGGAGACGGCGGGTTCATGTTCAACTCGGCCGAGCTCTCAACCGCGGTCAAGTACGGCATCAACGTCGTCACCATCGTCTTCAGGGACGACGCCTACGGCAACGTCGCGCGCGACATGGACGACTTCTTCTCCGGCACGTACGAGACAGACCTGCGCAACCCGGACTTCGTCAAGTTCGCCGAGTCCTTCGGCGCGGTCGGCATGCAAGCGGACGATCCCCTGGACCTGGAACGGCTGCTCCCGCTCGCACTGGAGCACCAAGCGCCGGTAATCATCGACGTGCCCGTCCACGACGTTTCATTCGCACGCGCCAGGCAACACGCCATGCTGCCCAAGGTAGCCTGGACACAACCCCAGGAAGGGCTCATCCAACCCTGAGCGTCCTCCGCCCTTTATCTTCCCCGCGCTTCCGGCTATCCTAACGCCCGAATCCCCACCTCTCTCAGGAGGTCCCAACTATGGTTGACGTAGGTCAGCAAGCCCCGGACTTTAGCCTCAAGGATCAGAACGGAGAAGACGTCTCCCTCGCCAGCTTCAAGGGCGAGAAGTGGGTCGTCATCCACTCCTTCCCCGCCGCATTCACCGGCGGCTGAACGACGCAAACCGCTACCTTCAACCGTGCGTTGAAGTCGTTCGAAGAGAAGGGCGCACACGTCCTCGGACTCGGCGCCGACGCCCGCCCCGCCCTCAAGTCGTGGGGGACCAATCTGGGCGGACTTGGCCACTCGCTCCTGTCGGACTTCTGGCCCCACGGCGAGGTTGCCCGCGCCTACGGCATCTTCAACGAAGACTCCGGCATGTGCACCAGGTCAATCTCCATCATCGACCCGCAGGGGACCGTCCGGTACCACGAAACCTACCAGGGCGTTCTCCCGGACCCCAACGTCATCCTCGAAGAGCTGAGCAAACTCCAGGGATAGGCGCGGCAGCAACGAGCTGTACGGAAGGGGCTGCGGCGGCGCAGCCCCTTCCTGTTCCTGACAGCAAACACCATGACATCCCACAGCGAAGCAGACCTCAAGCGCACCCCTTTCGCCGAAGGCGACGTTGCCATGGTCTACGACCAGCGCAAGCGCCGCTACCGCGTCGAGCTCAGACCCGGCGCGCTCGTCGAGACCCACCTCGGTTACGTCACCCACGACGACATCATCGGGCGGTGCGAAGGCTTCTTCCTCGTCACCAACAAGGGCCATCGCCTCTTCATCCTCCGCCCGCCGTTCGCCGACGCCGTGAAGGAGCTGCCGCGCCAGAGCCAGGTCATCTACCCCAAGGACCTCGCCGCGCTGCTGATGCACGCCGACGTCTACCCCGGCGCTCGCGTCATCGAGGTCGGCCTCGGCTCAGGGGCCGCCTCAGCGGCCCTCCTCCGCGCTGTCGGGCCGGACGGTTCGGTCGTCTCGCACGAGGTCCGCGAGGAGGTCGTCGAGGCGGCAAAACGGAACGTCGCGCACTTGGCGCCCAACGCAGCGAACCACCGTGTCGTTCTCGGCGACGCCTATGCCAACGGCTTGGGCACGGACGAGGCCGACGTCATCGTCGCCGACGTACCCGAGCCCTGGCAGCTGATCAACGCTGCCGCAGACGTGCTGCGCACGGGCGGCGTCTTCGCCGCTTACCTCCCGACCGTCCTGCAGGTGCACGAACTGATGATGCGCCTCACCCGCGACGACCGCTGGCACATGGCCGAGGCGTTCGAACTGCTGGAGCGTCCCTGGCACTTCTCCGAGACCAGCGCCCGCCCCGACCACCGCATGGTCGGCCACACCGGCTTCATCGCCACCGCCCGCCGCAGCGAGCCACCCCCGCGCGATCTGTCACGCTGAGCGAAACGTATTCACCTGCCCCAACCGCCCTCAGCCCCGAACGGCATATGTCGCGTTCCCGCGAGCGGCGCAGACGGCGATTCCGGTGGGTTCGCTCCCAGCACCCCGACCGCCGGCGAATCCTTGGCGAACGCCAGCACCCTGAACCCGCCCATCCCCTCACTGTCCACCAGCACGTCCATCCCGTGCAGGTTCGCCATGCGCTCGACCCGTCCCAATCCGCTCCGCTCCGCGACCTCCGCCCGATAGCCGTCGATGCCCAGCGACCGGAGCCACTCGGCCTGCGACATCTCCCCTGCTTCCGCGAACCCCGCCGCGATTGCCGCCGACCGCACGGACGTGAACTCCACGTGCGCGCTGATGTCCTGCCTCCCTACACCGAAATACGGGTTCATCCCCAGTGTGTGGCCCGAGTAGCAGCGCAGCGTCCCCGCGCGGCGGGACTCGTCGTAGTAGACCGCCGCCTCGTGACCGTAGTCCACCAGCAGCAGGTAGCCCCGCTCGATGGCCGCGAACGTTTCAGTCAGCCAAGCCGCCGACGCGAGGTTCACCTCCGTGCGGAAGCCCTCGGAGAGCGTCACGCCCAGGCTGTCGAGCCGCTCGGCCAGCGCCGGAGTGGACGGCTCACCCGTCACCTCGACGAAACCTCCTTCCGGCGCGGCGTCCACGAACAGTTCGCGCAGTTGTCCGCCTTCCAGCGTGACGCGGTGCAGGGGCATGGCGTCGAGCAGTTCGTTCGCGAGCACGACCCCGCTCCCGCCCAGCGCCGGGACGCTGCCGGAGCGTATCCAGCGGGACGGAAAGTCCGACGGCGGCTCGCGCAGGTCGACCGCCGTGTACTCAAGCGCATCGGTAAGACCGCCCTCGAGTATGCGCGCATGCTCGACAACGTCCAGCGACAGCGTGCCGTCGCCGGCGCCTGCCTCGATGACGTTGAAGGGCGCCGGACTGCCGAGCGCACGCCACATCGTGAGCAGCTGCCGCGCGACGAGCGCTCCGAAAACGGGGTGCGCGAGCGGTGCGGTGTAGAAGTCGCCGAGGGGGCCGAAGGAGCGTCGCGACGCGTAGTAGCCGCCGTCCGGCCAGTAGAGCGCGACCTCCATGAACTCGGCGAACGTGAGCGGGCCGCGCAGCGCGATGCGTCTGCGGGCCTCGGCGTCAGCGCCGGTGGGAGTGAACAAGCCTGTCATGCGCAGAGGCCAAGCGATGAGTGCATTGAGAACCTCGCCAAGCCATCATCGATTCGTTCGTGGAGAGCCTGTCGAACCACAGCACCACATGGAACGGGGAATGCAGAGGGGTTCTGCCCCTCTGCCGGGAATGTGGGGGTGTCCCCCAAGCCTGTCCTGAGCCTGCCGAAGGGCGGGTGGGCGGGAAGAACTACGCCGCGCCAGGCGCTGTCATCCCGAGGTCTGGCAGGCCGTTACCGCGGGTTGCGGTTGACGTGGCTGCCTTCCGATTCCCAACTGGTGATCTTTATAGAGTTCCTGAACTCGCGGGTCTCCCCGCACCGTTTGCACGTGCCGTAGCTGGTGGGCCCGTTGGGGCTCTCTATGGCCCAATGATGCGCACAGCCGGGCTCCAACTCGGCAACTTCAATCCCCTGCTGGGTCATAACGCTCCGTGCCTCCCTCTCCTGGCAGAGTCTAACCTCGTTGGTCCAAGGGGACGAACTCGAGGTCTATCGGTCCGTCGTATCTCATCTGCGGCCTGATGAGCATGTTCTTGTCCTGTTGTTCCAGCACCTGCGCCACGTATCCGGGCACCCGCGCAACGGCGAAGATGGAGATAAACAGGTCTTCCGGTATCCCCAGCAGGTAGTAGACGGAGCCGGCCCAGAAGTCCACGTTCACGCATATCCCGCGCTCCGCGTACGGGCGCATGTACTCTTCCACGCGGCTGAGGATCTGGAACCACTTCGGGTCCCCCATCCTCTCCGCCAGGCGGCGCGAGCCCTCGCGCAGGTGCCGGGCCCGCGGGTCTTCCGCGCGGTACACGGCGTGCCCGAAGCCCATGATGCGCTCGCGGCGCTCGTGCTTCCCGGCGAGGTACGCATCGACGTTGTCGACCTCGCCGATCTCCAGCGCCATCTTCATAACGCCCTCGGCAGCGCCGCCGTGCAGCGGGCCCTTCAGCGTGCCGAGGCCGGTCACGATAGCGCCGTGAACGTCGGCCAGCGTGCTCGCCGTGACGCGGGCTGCGAAGGAGGAGGCGTTGGAGCCGTGGTCCAGGTGGACGATAAGGTCCTTGTCCATGAGGCGGGCGGTCTCGTCGTCGGGACGCTCGCCGAGAAGCATGTAGAGGAAGTTAGCGGCGTGGGAGAGTGAAGGGTCGGGGGCGATGGGGGCATTGCCGGAGCGGATGCGGTGGTGCGCTGCCACGATGGTGGGGGTCTGCGCGGTGATTCTCATGCCCTTCCGCAGCGTGGCCTCGTGGGAAACGTCGTCGACATCCGGCTGGAATGCGGCGAGAGCGGAGATTGCGGTGCGGAGGACATCCATGGGATGTCCGTCCTTCACGCGTTCGATGATTTCCAGCACACCCTGCGGGACTTCGCGGTTCTGACAGAGCTCGGCGTTGAACGCATCCAGTTCGGCCCGCGTCGGGAGATGCTTCACGAGCATGAGGTGCATGACTTCCTCGAAGCTCGCATGCTCGGCCAGGTCGTGGATCTCGTAGCCCCGGTAGATGAGGCGGCCCACGTCGCCGATAACAAGGCTGGACTCAGTGGACTCGAAATAGACGTCCCTGAGTCCGCGCTTAAGCTCGATCTCCCTCTGGGCCATGCAGCCTCCCTCCGTTGTTCCGGGCGTAGTACGCGCCAGCCCGGATGCGCCGCGTAACTGCCCGCGGCGCGTGTATCCCCAAGACCTCAGGCACAAATCAGCCCCTTCTCCATTGGGGGATGCGGAGCGGGGCTGCATGGACGCAGAACAGAGACAACATCCGCGCCAGATGCCTGATTTCGCTTCGAGAATCCGGCTCTCGCCGGATTCTCGCGCCTGTTCAGCGAGCATACCGCTGGCCTTTCGGCGGTGTCAACGCGCGCGCTCCTCGTCGCTTACAGGCGGTTACGCCCTCGCGTTCCTGTCTCATCAGGCCGAAAGGCGCGAATCATGCCCGCCCGTTGGGATAGAGGATTCCGCCTTCTATAAGCAGGATATATGGCTGAATCAGCCATAATGTGGCGGTGGATGTGCGGGAACCCCTGTTCAGCATGGGCGCCTTCACCGCATCGCGCCGATTGACACCCCACCCCGCGCTCCGTAATCTACTTAGTTGGCGTGTGTCAGCCTGGCCGCTTGCTGCGCACGGCGCCTGACTGCGAAACCACCCGTCTCCGGGCTCATCTGACAGGAAGCAGTCAGGGAGGCTTACACGGAGGACTGAGACGATGGCCAGCCGAAGTGAGATTATCGTCCGCTTTGCCGGCGAAGGTGGCCAGGGAGTCGTAACCGCAGCAGAGATGCTGGCCCGGGCTGCAACCGGCGTCGGCTACCATGCGCTTACCTTCGCTACCTTCCCCTCGCAGATACTTGGAGGCCCGACCTGGACACAGGCGCGCGTCTCCCGCACACCGGTCGAGAGCCCGGGCGATGCCATAGACATCCTCGTCGCCTTCAACGACGTGGCCTACCACGAGCACCGCACCGAGGTCCACGACGGAGGCATCATCCTCCTCGACCCTTCCGTTACTCCCCTCTCCGACGAGCACCTCCGCTGCGTGACCGTCCCCTTCGACGAACTCGCCAAGCAGACCGGTGAGTCCCGTGCCGCCAACATGGTCGTCATGGGCGGGCTCTCCAGGCTCATCAACATGCCCGTCCACTACTTCAAGGACTTCGTCTCCCAGCGGTTCGCAGGACGCGACAAGGTCGTCGAGGCCAACCACATAGCCCTCGACCTCGGCCTCGCCCACCTCGCGGAGGAAGACCCCATCAGTGACCTCGGCGAACCCGAGAAGCCGGACTACGAGCAGGTCTTCATCAAGGGCAACGACGCGCTCTCCGTTGGCGCGCTGCACGCCGGCATCGAGTTCTACTTCGGCTATCCCATCTCCCCCGCGACGCCCATCCTCGTGTACATGGAGCGCAACCTCGTGGGCGAGGGCAAGTTCGCCTACCAGGCCAGCTCCGAGATCGAGGCCATCACCGGCATCATCGGCGCGGGCTTCGCAGGCAAGAAGTCCATGACAGCCACCTCCGGCCCCGGCTTCACCCTCATGGGCGAGGGCATCGGCCTCGCCTGGATGGCCGAGATTCCCTGCGTCATCGTTGACGTGCAACGAGGCGGCCCGGCCACTGGCCTCCCCACCAAGACCGAGCAGTCGGACCTCAACGCCGCGCTCAGCCCCGCTCACGGCGACTCCTCCATCCCCGTTATCGCCGCGGGCAGTGTGGACGAGTGCTTCCTGGCTACCGTCCACGCCTTCAACTGGGCCGAACGCTACCAGGGCCCCGTCATCCTCCTCAGCGAGCACTCGCTCGCCGAGCGAGCGCAGAACATCGCGAAGCCTGACCTGGCCGCAATCCCCGTCGAGAGCAGGAACGTCTACAAGGGCGAGAACGGCTACCTCCGATACGAATCGCAGGAGATCTCCCCCTTCCCTGTCCCCGGCGGCGCGGGAGCGTACATCGCCAACGGATCCGAGCACGACATCTACGGCGACACCACCCACCTCGCCAAGTACCACATCCAAATGACCGAACGGCGCTTCGGCAAGCTCAAACTGCTGGAAGGCACCTACGAGAGCGACAACGCCTCCGCGTCGGTCGCCGTCATCCCGTGGGGCGGCTCCAAGGGCTCCGCGCGGGAAGCCTTCCAGCAACTCCGGAGCGCGGGCGTTGACATCGCGTGGTACTACACCATGTTCCTCAATCCCCTGCCCACGGCGCTGCTGGACGAGCTGCGCTCCAAGGACCTCGTCATCGTCCCTGAACTCAACTACCAGGGACAGTTCGCGAGCGTCCTGCGCTCCCAGGGCGTCAAGGCAGAGGCCATCACGCAATACACGGGCTTGCCGTTCCGCCCCACGGAACTCGGCGAGCGTATCAAGGCGCGCCTGGCCGGAGCCGGGCAGCCGCAGGCGGTGAACGCATGACAGGAACGGCCAAGAACCCCGAGTACGACTTCCTCTGGTGCCCCGGCTGCGGCGACTTCGGCGTACGACGCGCCCTCGAGTTCGCCATGCGCGACTGGAACATCGAGCGCGAGATTCCGATGCACGACAACGTCGTCGTGGCCGGCATCGGCTGCTCCGGCAACCTCGTCCACCTGTACGAGGGCGAGCAGCCCTACGGCTTCCACGGCATCCACGGACGCTCGCTCCCCCTCGCCCTCGGCGTGAAGATGGCGCGCGAGGACCTCAACGTCGTTGTCGTCGCGGGCGACGGCGACTTCCTCAGCATCGGCATGGAGCACATCGCGCCCCAGGCATCGCGGAACCTCAACATCTGCGCCGTCATCATGGACAACGGCGTCTACGGCCTCACCAAGGGACAGTCGTCCCCCACGACCGTCGAGGACACCGTCACCAGCTCCACGCCCTACGGCAAGCTCGAGTCCTCCCTCAACCCGCTGGACCTCTACCTCACCCTGGGCGTCACCTACATCGCCTCCGGCTACTCCACCAAGCCCCGCGACCTCGCAGGACTCATCAAGCGCGGCATGGAGCACGACGGCTTCTCCATCGTCCACGTCAACTCCCCCTGCACCACCTACAACGACACCTACGCCCTCCTCAAGGGCAACAAGGCGAAGGGCATCGACCCTCTGGCCTGGGAGATCCCCGACGACCACGACTCCACCAGCAAGAGCGCCGCGCGAGGCGTCATCGAGCAGGGCGGCGTCCCTCTGGGCGTCATCTACCAGGACGACTCCCGACCCTCACTCGACCAGCGCCTCGGCGCCGTCCGCGAGCGCGTCACCGGCCGCTCGGCAGAGGACCTGCTGAACACCTTCGCCGTCTAACGCCACGCTGCAACCGACTGATGTAGGGGCACCCCTAGTGGGTGCCCTTCGTCGTTCCTGCGGAGGCAGGAACCTCGCCCCTGTCCGGTGTAGGGGCATCCCTTGTGGGTGCCTTCCCCCTACCGCCACCCCCTGAAGCGCTCCTCGCGCCACGGGTCACCGCGCATGTGGTAGCCCAGCTCTTCCCAGAAGCCGGGGCTGTCCTCAGTCAGGAACTCGACGCCGCTCACCCACTTCGCGCTCTTCCAGCCGTAGCGCGACGGCACCACGAGCCGCAGCGGACCGCCGTGCTGCCCCTCGAGCGGAGCGCCGTCCATGCGGTGCGCGAAGAGCACGTCCGGCGAGCGCAGCGCGTCGATGTCGATGTTCGCCGCGTAGCCGTCGTAGCAGTGCAGCATCACGAACCGCGCCGACGCCTTCGGCTGCGCGAGCTCCAGCACCCGCGACGCCGGGACGCCCTCCCAGCCGACGTTGAGCCGGCTCCACTGCGTGACGCAATGGAAGTCCGCCGTGACCTCGATCTGCGCGAGCGTCTCCCACTCCGCCCATGTCAGCTCCGTCTCGCGCTCCACCTCGCCGAACAGCCGCAGCCGCCACGTGGCGAGGTCGATGTGCGGCGTGGGCCACATGCTCATCACCGGCATCTTCGGCGTCACGTACTGGCCGGGCGGCACCCGGTCCTCCATCCCCTTCGGCACCCCGCGCCTGCCGAACGCCGCCGCAACCTGTCGGAACACTTCCACGCTCCCACCTCCAGTCGTCTGGTCCCTTCCCCCTTGATGGGGGAAGGTTAGGATGGGGGTGACCGCACTGTGCCGACGCCCCATCCACGTCACTCCCGTCGTTCCTGCGAAGGCAGGAGCCTCGCAGCCCCGGCCCCCCTTGTAGGGGCGGTTCGCGAACCGCCCCCGCCTCTGGCCGAACCGCTCCACCCCCCATGAACAGGGTACACTGTCCACGACCCCGAACGGCTCACCCATGGCAGAGAACCCCACACCGGACGCCACGCGCCCCGGCCACGCGCTGGAACTGCGCGGCGTCTCCAAGACGTACGGCACGACGCACGCCCTGCGCGCCGTCGACCTCGACGCGGCGTGGGGCCGCGTGCTCGTGCTGTTCGGGCACAACGGCGCGGGCAAGAGCACGCTCCTGCGCGTCGCCGCTGCGCTCGTCAAGCCGACCGCCGGTAGCGTGACGACGGCGGGCTTCGACGCCGACGGCAACGCTGGCCGCGTCCGCGCCGCCACCGGCTACGCTGGCCACGGCAGCCTGCTCTACGATGACCTCACGCCGGAGGAGAACCTCCGCTTCTACGCCCGCCTTCACGGCGTGCCCGATCCCAAGGAGCGCGCCGCCGAGGTGCTGCGCGACGTCGGCGCGGAGCGCTGGGCGCACCGCCGCGTGCGCGGACTGTCGAACGGCATGCAGAAGCGCGTCGCCATCGCGCGGGCGTTGCTGCACCGTCCGGCGCTGCTGCTGCTCGACGAGCCCGACTCCGGCCTCGATGTGCAGGGCCAGGCGTTCGTCGACACCGTCGTGCGGGCGGTCGCCGACGGCGGCGGGGCCGTCGTCTTCTCGGCGCATGACCCCGCGCGGGGTCTCGCGAGCGCCGACGACTTCGCCGTCCTGCGCGGCGGACGCATCGCTGCGCACGGGGAGACGGGGAGCACGACACCCGATGAGATTGCCGCGCTCCTCAGCGCGCCTGCGGAGGCGGCGTGATGCGGGAGACGCTGCGCGCTGCGCTCACCATCTACGCCAAGGACGTTCGCCTGGAACTGCGGACGCGCGAGACGCTCTTCTCCGTGCTCGCGTTCGCCCTGGTCGTTGCGTTCATCTTCACGTTCGCGTTCGAGCCGTCGCCGCAACTCATCGCCTCCATCGGGCCGGGCATCGTCTGGGTCGCCTACATCTTCACCGCCGTCCTCGGCATGAACCGCACCTTCCTGCTGGAGCACGAGCGCGGCACGCTGGACGGCCTGCGCCTCGCCCCCGTCCCCCGCGAGGCGCTGTACCTCGGCAAGCTGCTGAGCGTCGTCACGCTGCTCGTGACGGTCGAGGCGCTCATGCTGCCCGCCTTCCTCGTCTTGTACGACCTCTCGCTCTTCAACGTCTGGTTCATCGCCATCGCGGTCGCCGCGACGGTCGGCATCGCCGCGGTCGGCACGCTCTTCTCCGCGATCGCCGTGCACACGCGGGCGCGGGAGGTGCTGCTGCCCATCCTCTTCCTGCCGGTCGCGCTGCCGCTGCTCATCGGCGCGGTCACCGGCTCGCGGGAGGCGCTCGACGGCGAGGGCTGGAGCGGCATGGGCGGCTGGCTGCAGCTCATCGTCGCCTTCGATATCGTCTTCCTCGTGCTATCATCTCTCGTGTTCGAGTACGTGCTGGAGGAGTGAGCGTGACGACTGCCGACCCGTCCCCCACCACCGGTGGGGCCGGCGCCTGGAGACTGGGACTCCTGCTCGTGGCGGGAGTCCTCGTGCTGATAGACATGTACCTCATCTTCGGCTACGCCCCGACTGAGCGGTCGATGGGCATCGTCCAGCGCCTCTTCTACTTCCACGTCCCGGTCATCCTCACCAGTTTCCTCTCGTTCGCGCTCGCCGCGGTGGGCAGCGTCCTCTACCTCGTCCGGCGCAACCGCGCATGGGACCGGCTCGCCTACGCCTCGGCGGAGGTCGGCGTCGTCTTCTTCACCAGCGCCATCATCACGGGCGCGGTCTGGGCGAAACCGGTGTGGAACACGTGGTGGGTGTGGGATGCGAACGGCACGCTCACCTTTGTGCTGTGGCTCATCTTCATCGGCTACCTCATGGTGCGCGCCTACGCGCCCGACGCCGAGCGCGGCAGGCGATGGTCCGCCGTCACCGCCATCATCGGCGCGGCGACCGTCCCGTTCGTCTACATGGCGGCGGACTGGTGGGGCGGGCTGCACCCGGAGCGCGTCACCGGCCCCGGCGCGCAGGGCTCGCTGGAGCGGGAGATGCTGCTCACCCTCCTCTTCTCGTTCGTCACCTTCATCGTGCTCTTCGCGGCCCTCATCGCCGAGCGCTACGCGCTCCGCAGCGACGAGGACGCCATCGAGGAGCTGCGGCTCGCCGCCGCCTGAGGACACTGATGCGCAACCGGATCTTCATCGCCTTCGTCTTCTCCCTCGTCGTGCTCGCGCTGACCGCCCCCGCCGCGCTTGCCGCCCCTGCTGCGCAGGACGCGCCGGGCGAGAGCAACCTCGGCTACCTGCTCGCCGGCACCCTGCTCACCTGGGCGGGCTTCTTCGCCTACGCCATCTACCTCGCCCGCAAGAACCGCGACCTCCGCCGCGAGGTGGAGGACCTCCGGCGGCTGTTGGGGGAGCGGGAGTAGGCCCGCGCCTTAGGCGAATCCTGGCGAGCGACCCGAAGACTAAGCCAAGGCATCGCTCTGGGTGGTAGAACACCCAAGCGAACTACACGTTCCTAGCCACGACATTCTTGTTCAGTCAATTCGCAATAAGTCACAGCCAGTTTGTGGCTCAGTGGATTAACAATCGGACAGGTTCCGCCAAGATTCCTTAACCTCAGCCCATTCTCTCTTAGAGAATCTGCCAAGCGATTGACTATTAGGTGACTCTCTCAGTAAACAGCCTCACTGTTCTGAACAGCAATCCAGAGCACTACTTTAGGTTTTCCGTACTCCGTCATCTGGTTTCTTGATACATCGGTCACCTATCACGCAGTTTCATTACCTCAAGGCTGAATGACCAGTGGGTTCCAGCTCTCGTTAGTCTTCCAGAAGAATGTCTGAGTAGGTTGCTATGTCTTAGCTTTCGGAGTCTTCTACATTTATATCAAGAATTTGAACAACTACATCACCGGTTTTTACATGAGAATCTCTCTCACTCAGAGATTCCGCCGGGGCTTCTTCACTTCGCAATGTCTCAAAGCGAGTTTCCCATTTGGGAGGCTCAAATATATTTGAACGGTGCAAACCAAGCCCCATTCCAATTCCTCCTACGTTTACTTGTCTCTTACGATAAGTTGAAGCTATAGACAGTCGCTCTCGGACTTCAACGACCTTCACTCGGATTTTTTCCAGTTCTACCGAACCCAATACTTCACCTGTGTCAGGGTCTTTGATATCAGCGCCTTCGAGGCTGAGTATTTTGAAAATCATACCGACCTCGACGCCGTTGTCTTCCCCCACGTTTAGGGCAACTTGCCTAGAATTGATCACGCGAGCAACTTTGCCGCGCACCGGCTTAGTTGGATTCGTCATGCTCTAAGGGCTCCTTTGCCATTTGTTCAACATCCCAGGGAAGGATGCCGTTGTCTAGTTTATCGTAACGAGTGCGATCCTGTTCTATCTGTTCGACGTATTCGGGAGCGATGTCCCTCCAATCTTCCATGGCGTCTCGTCCTGTTCGATAATGTTCGTTCACCAGTGCTTGAATCAATGCCAACCGTGAGTCGTCATTCTCTGTTCGAAGTTGACCGATTCTACTCGATAGGTCATAAAGACTCTGATACAAGGCTAGGACTCGCCTGAAAGCTGGACGGGCCTGCAACTTAACTCTCTCTTGGGCACCAGTCTCTGCCGAATCCCTCCCAAAGATATACGAGCCTAGAAGTCCCGCCAACAGAATCAGTATTTGAAAGAACGCCGCTTCAAATGGAGTAGGATCTGCGACTGCAGTGAACACCAAGAAAGCAATCACACAGCCAAAGCACAACACAAGTAACAAGAAGGGGTAGTCTCTGAAGACCTTTATCAGACATTGAACTTTTGAACGTGACGCGCTTACATTCTTGTTATTCAATGGCTCTCCTCATAGCTTCAGACTGCCCTCCCAAGTCAAGAATTATACACACGCGTGTGGTTAATTCAAGTAGATGAGCAACTTGCATTGCGCGGCTACCTCTACCTCAGAATCAAATCAATAGCAATGCATGCTTCTGCAGTCGGTGCCTTCACGGGGCACACTAGTCCAGGCCCTCGGCGTAGTACCACCCCCTTCGACCTCTCCACTGTGACACGCGCCCCTTCCGCGGTCCCGCCCCGACCGCGTACGCTGGTTGCCTCGACGGAACCACGCCGGACACCCGTCGGTACAGGCACCCACGAGGCAGGCGAGCAGTTATGAGCAGAAGTGAGCAGAAATGCACAGGCAATGAGCAGCGAATGAGCAGTAATGAGCAGTCGGACTGCTCACGCGGAGGGCCGATTCCAGAGGTGAATCGGGGCCGGTGAGCAGAAATGAGCAGAATTTTCCCTGCGAACCCTTCGCTCCGGCCCGATGTCGGGGTACCCATCCCCAACAGAGACGCCCGCCATGGACTCCGCTGACCCACCCGCGCGCTCCGGCCTCCCAACCCATCCTGCACATCCTGTCCATCCTTGTGAGTATTCCCCCGCTTGGCGCTCCGGGCGCGCGTCGTGTACGCTCGCGGCATCCTGGCGCTAGGAAGGAGACATCATGGGAGACGAGGTCGAGTTCAACCCGTATTACGGCGTGTTCCCGTACACGGACTTCATCAAGAGCGAGGGCATCCCCATCCACGAGGCCTACGCCGTCGACTGCCATACCGTGCAGCTCGAGCCGTGGGAGCGCATGGGCGGCAACGGCGCGTACGTGCACCTCGCCGGACGCTCCGACTACCTGTCGTCGTACGTCGTCGAGATTCCCCCCGGCGGCCAGCTCAACCCGGAGCAGCACATGCACGACGAGCTGATCCACGTCGTCTCCGGCAGGGGCGCGACGGTCATCGAGACGCCTGAGGGCAAGAAGTACTCGTTCGAGTGGGGGCCGACGGCCATCTTCGGCATCCCCATGAACGCGAAGCACCAGATCTTCAACGGCTCCGGCACCGAGCCCGCCCGGCTCGCCGCCGTGACCGACCTGCCCATCATCTTCAACGTCTTCCGCAACCCCAACTTCATCTTCGACAACCCCGTCCAGTTCCCGGAGCGCTCCGACGTCTCCCGCTACTTCGACGGCGAGGGCGAGTTCCGCGAGGTGAAGCCCGGACGCCACCAGTGGGAGACCAACTTCGTGCCTGAGCTCGTCAACTTCGAGCTGCCCCCCTGGGCGGCGCGCGGCGCGGCAGGCAACAACATCCAGTTCCTGCTCGCCGACTCGTCCATGCACTGCCACATCTCGGAGTTCCAGCAGGGCACGTACAAGAAGGCGCACCGCCACAACGCGGGCGCGCACATCTTCTGCGTCACCGGCGAGGGCTACTCCCTCCTCTGGCGCGAGGGCGAGAACCCGGTCGACACCGTCCGCGTCGACTGGAAGCCCGGCTCCCTCTACGCCCCGCCCGACGGCCCGACGTACCACCAGCACTTCAACGTCGCCGACGGCCCGTCGCGCTACCTGGTCTTCGGCTTCGGCGGCGCCCGCTACCCCGTCCTCGAATCGAAGATGGTCGGCTACGAGAACATGGACAAGTCCACGAAGGAAGGCGGCCACCAGATCGAGTACACCGACGAGGACCCCCGCGTCCTCGACCTCTACGAGCAGGAGCTCTCCAAGCGCGGCCTCAACTCCAAGATGCGCGAGTTCGTGGAGGCGCGAAGCTGATCCCCTCTCCCTCGATGGGAGAGGGTCAGGGTGAGGGTGATCGATGTAGGGGTGCCCCTCGTGGGTACCCTGGCGTTGCGCCATTACCAACGCCAGGGTGTGCGGACGTCCACCCGAAGGGCACCCACAAGGGATGCCCCTACACCAGACCGGGAACCCCCTGAATGCCGTCCGGTCCCGGCCGGTCCTGATGGTTTGACGTAGGGGTGCCCCTGGTGGGTACCCTGGCGTTCCGCCATTACCAACGCACGGGTAAGCACGGGGAGTGCAGAGGGGCATCGCCCCTCTGCCGGGGGCGTGGGGGTGTCCCCCACAAGCGTCCCGGGCGGGTGGGTGGGAAGAACCTCGCCCGCCAGAGGCAACCCAGAGGCGACCCGCAAGGGTGGCAGGCGTGAGCCGCGTCGTGTACGCTCTCGCCTGTCCCGAATACACAGAACGGAGTGAGACCATGGGCGACGAAGTCGAGTTCAATCCCTATTACGGGGTATTCCCCTACCGCGATTTCCTCAAGGAAGAGAACATCCCCGTCTTCGAGGGGTACGCCGTCGACTGCCACACCGTGCCGGTCGAGCCGTGGGAGCGCATGGGCGGCCTCGGCACGTACGTGCACGTCGCAGGCAAGAGCGACTACCTCTCGGCGTACGTCGTGGAGATCCCGCCGGGCGGCGAGCTCAACCCCGAGCAGCACATGCACGACGAGCTCATCCACGTCATCTCAGGCCGAGGCTCGACGGTCATCGAGCGTCCGGACGGCCGCCGCTACTCGTTCGAGTGGGGGCCAAGCGCCATCTTCGCCATCCCGCTGAACGCGAAGCACCAGATCTTCAACGGCTCCGGCACCGAGCCCGCACGGCTCGCCGCCGTCACGGACCTGCCCATCATCTTCAACGTCTTCCGCAACCCGGACTTCATCTTCGACAACCCGTTCCAGTTCCCGGAGCGGATGGCGGCGGAGAAGTACTTCGACGGCGAGGGCGAGTTCCGGCAGGTGAAGCCCGGACGCCACCAGTGGGAGACCAACTTCGTGCCGGAGCTCGTCAACTTCGAGCTGCCGCCGTGGGTCGCTCGCGGCGCCGCCGGCAACAACATCCAGTTCCTGCTCGGCGACTCGTCGATGCACTGTCACATCTCGCAGTTCTTCGAGGGCACGTACAAGAAGGCGCACGCGCACAACGCGGGCGCGCACATCTTCTGCGTCACCGGCGAGGGCTACTCGCTGCTCTGGAAGGAGGGCGAGAGCCCGGTCGACACCGTGCGCGTCGACTGGAAGCCCGGCACGCTCTACGCGCCGCCGGATGGTCCGACGTACCACCAGCACTTCAACGTCTCGCAGGGGCAGTCCCGCTACCTCGTCTTCGACTTCGGCGGCGCTCGCTACCCGGTTCTCGAGTCCAAGATGTGGAGCTACGAGAACATGGACAAGTCGGAGAAGGCCGGCGGCATGCAGATCGAGTACGAGGACGAGGACCCGCGCATCCACGCGCTCTTCGAGAGCGAGCTCACCAAGCGCGGCCTCCGCTCCCGCATGCACGAGTTCATCCCCGCCCGGGCGTAGGAGTCCGGCCCTTCTGAGAGTGACAGATGCCGGTTGACAAGGATCAGCCGGCATCATTAACCTGATTGCAATCTTCCCCGCCCTTCGCTTTGCTGCTTCAGCCGAGCGAACTGGCGGGGGTTATTTTTGCACCATGAATGCTCCCAAGCGCCTGACACTGTTCATCGACGCCCAAAACACTTACAGGAATGCTCGACGCATCTTCTTCTCCCCACGCTCCCCCAACGTGAATGGACAGTTTCATCCCTGGAGGCTCGGAGAACTAATCGCAAGCCGCCACGCACTAGCAACTCCTTCCCTCCTCCATAGCGTAAGGGTATACAGCGGACGCCCTGACCCAAGGAAGGCCCCTCAGACGTATCGCGCGCACATGAACCAGTGCGAAGCTTGGCTTGCAGCCGGTGTTCAGGTTGTCACCCGCCCGCTCCGGTACCCAGCATCCTGGCCACATGACCCAGCCCAGGAGAAAGGCGTGGACATAGCCCTGGCCATTGACTTTGTCACAATGGCCATACACCAGGAGTACGACATAGGTGTCATCATGTCTACCGACACGGACCTTCTCCCCGCACTGGAATTCGTCAATGGCCGTCCCGAGGTGCCCCAAGTCGCAGTCGCGGCCTGGGGCAACGTGGGCCGCCGTCGCTACCGGCTCACGTTGTCCGATTCCAACATCTGGTGCCACTGGCTCGACCGGGACGACTACGACGCGGCCGCCGACCTGACCAACTACGCCCGGTAGCCCGCCCGCGTCTGCTACAATGTGATGCAGTTCACAGACTCTGGCGCAGACCCATGCAGTACACGCCCGCAGAACAGCCCGCAACGCCCATCGGCGCAGCAGCAACGCCGTCGTTCCTCACGAAGCAGCGCAAGCTCATCGTCGTAGGCATCGTGCTGCTCGCCGCGTTCGGCTACTTCGGCTTCACCGCGTTCCAGGCCGCGACGTCGTTCTACCTGACGGTCGACGAACTCGTCGCGCAGGGCCCCGCCGCCGGGGAGTCGCTCAAGGTGAAGGGCGCGCTCGTCGAGGGCAGCTTCGACCGTGAGAGCACTGAGAACACCATCGCCACGTTCCAGCTCCACGAGAACGGCGCGCAGATCGACGCCACCTACGACGGCGTGCTGCCGGACCTCTTCTTCAACCCGCACTCGGAAATCGTGCTCGAGGGCACCTACCAGCCGGGCGGCGTGTTTATGACCGACCGCGTCTTCGTGAAGTGCGCCTCCAAGTACCAGTCGCTCGAGGGCGAGCGCCCGTACGACTACTACGAGGACCCGGCCACCGGGGCCTCCGACCCCGCCTGATGGCCCAGCAGCCCCTCACGCGTCCCCCGCAGCAGTTCCCGCACGGCGCCCGCCGCCAGGCCGACGCGCAATGGCTGATGTACGTCACCCGCTCTGGCGACCTGGGCGACGGCGCGTCGCTGTCCCGCTCCGAGACGTTGCAGCGCGGCATCGCCGAGTTCAACGGCGGGCGCTTCCGCGACAGCCACGAAACGTGGGAGGAGCTGTGGATCGCGGCGCCGTACCCGGAGCGCCTCTTCCTGCTGGCGCTCACGAAGCTCGGCGCGGGGTTCGCCCACGCGCTCCGTCGGAACGATAAGGGGATGCGCAGCCAGCTCACCGAGGCCGCCCGCATCCTGCGGGCGTTCGCTCCGGCCTACGCCGGGGTGGACACGGAGCGGCTGATCGCCGACGTGAACGCCAGGCTCGCTCCCGGCGACGGCCACTTCGGCCCGCCCTTCCCCACCATCGCCAAGACGGACGCCGATGCCTGAGCACAAGAAAACGCCCCGCCCCTCTTTCGAGAGGCGGGGCTCCGGCTTCGCCATGTGCCGCGAGAGGGGCGAGCGCTTCGTCCTACGCTGCCGCCCTTGCCGCCACCTTCGCCGCTCTGAGCGCGCGCCCTTCCGCTTCGGCCCTGGCGAGTCGTTCGTCCGGCAGGTCGATCATGTGGCCGCACTGGATGCACTCCAGGTAGGGGCCGTAGATGTCGGCTGCGTCGTAAAGGTCCCCGTTACACCGCTTGCAGGCTTTGAAGAGTATCATCGGTGTCCTCCTTCCCCACTCTTCCTTCATAGAGAACTACGCTCACAGATCGGTTTCGGTTTCCTCTTCTTTCGTTTCGGTTCTCGTCGGGCTGGCCGCATGATAAGAGTTGACACAGGTCGTGTCAATCCATATCATACGAGTATCAGCATTTACGAGGCGCACTGACGCTCCCCCTGAGGGAGCAAACGAGGCATTTCAACATGCAACAGCGACGCAGACCAACGGCCACCGAGCGGCTCCTGTCGTCCCTGCGGATGCCCAACGAAGGGCAGCGCGCCGCGCCGCCCGCACGCCATGCACAGCCTCGACAGGAGCCTGTGTCCAGCGCACAGGTCGAGGAAGGGCTGTACATCATCAGCGTGGCGGCGCGCATCCTGAGCATGCACCCGCAGACGCTCCGCAAGTACGAGCGCGTGGGGCTCGTGCGGCCGTCGCGCACGGTCGGGATGCTGCGCCTCTACTCGGAGCGCGACATCGCGAAACTGCGCATGATCAAGCACCTCGTGGACGAGATGCGCCTGAACCTCGCCGGAGTCGAGATGGCGATGGCCGTCTTCGACCGTCTCTCCTCGGCCATGGAAGCGGCGCAGGCGCCTCCCGCCCCGCCAGCCCGCGCGGCCATGCCGTTCGAGCAGGCGATGCAGGACATCATGGAGATGTTCCTCGGCGCCAGCAGACCGACACCCCGTAAACCCGGAGAGCAGTAGGACCCGATGCTTACCGCAGACGAACACGAACAGACCGGCGCCGGTCAGCCAGAGGCCGCCGAGGCGCAGGCCCCGGAAGACCCCATCACGCAGTTGGAGCGCGAGCGCGACGAGATGAGGTCGATCGCTCAGCGCGCGCAGGCCGACCTCGTCAACTACAAGCGCAGGGCGGAGGAGGAGCGCTGGGCGCTCGCGCGCAGCGCGTCGAACAGCGTCGTCAGCAAGCTCCTCCCCATCGCCGACGACCTGCAGCGCGCCGTGGACGCGCTCCCGGACGACGCGCCGGAGAGCTGGAGCAGCGGGCTGCGGCTCGTCTCCCAGAACATGCGCGCACTGCTGGAGTCGGAAGGCGTCACCCGGTTCGAACCCGTGCCGGGGGACGCGTTCGACCCCGCGGAGCAGGAGGCCATCGCCTCCCAGCCGAGCGCTGACCACCCCTCCGGCGCCATCCTCATGACCATCAGCGCAGGCTACCGCGGCAGGGACCGGGTGCTGCGCGCCGCACAGGTCGTCGTCTCGCAGGGCGCGGCGGACGACTCGACAACGAACGACTAACACCGCAAGGAGTAATGGAATGGCGAAGGTAATAGGGATAGACCTCGGAACAACCAACTCGGCGATGGCCGCCATGGATGCGGGTGAGCCGCTCGTCCTCGAAAACTCGGAAGGTGGGCGCACAACGCCCTCCGTCGTCGCCGTCAACCCCAAGAACGGCGAGCGGTACGTCGGCATGGTCGCCAAGCGGCAGGCCGTGACCAACCCGGTCAACACCGTCTACTCCGTGAAACGGCTCATCGGCCGCAAGTTCAGCGAGACCGAGGCGGAGCGCAAGACCCTCGGCTACATCACCAAGGCCGGCAGCAGCGGCGACGCCTCCGTCACGATGAGCGACCGCGACTACTCGCCGCCTGAGATCTCCGCGATGGTGCTCCAGAAGCTGAAAGCCGACGCTGAAGCGAAGCTCGGGGAGCCGGTGAACCAGGCCGTCATCACGGTGCCCGCCTACTTCAACGACAGCCAGCGGCAGGCGACCAAGGACGCCGGGACCATCGCGGGCCTCGAGGTGCTGCGCATCATCAACGAGCCAACCGCGGCGGCGCTCGCCTACGGGCTCGACAAGCACCAGGACGAGGTCATCGCCGTCTACGACCTCGGCGGAGGCACCTTCGACATCTCCATCCTCCACATCGGCGACGGCGTCTTCGAGGTGAAGTCCACCAACGGCGACACGCACCTCGGCGGCGACGACTTCGACCAGCGCGTCATCGACTGGCTCGCCGACGAGTTCAAGCGCGAGCAGGGCATCGACCTGCGCGAGGACCGCATGGCCCTCCAGCGGCTGAAGGAGGCCGCTGAGCGCGCGAAGATCGAGCTCTCCAGCGCGCAGCAGACGGAGATCAACCTGCCGTTCGTCACTGCGGACGCCTCCGGGCCGAAGCACCTCGCGATGAGTCTCACCCGCTCCAAGCTGGAGCAGCTGACCGTCGACCTCGTCGCCCGCACCGTCGGCCCGTGCCAGCAGGCCCTGAAGGACGCGGGCGTCAGCGCGGGCGACATCGCGGAGGTCGTCCTCGTGGGCGGCATGACGCGCATGCCCGCCGTCACCGACCGGGCGAAGGAGCTGTTCGGCAAGGAGCCGCACAAGGGCGTCAACCCGGACGAGGTCGTCGCCATCGGCGCGGCCATCCAGGCCGGCGTCCTGCAGGGCGACGTGACCGACATCCTCCTGCTGGACGTGACTCCGCTCACGCTCGGCATCGAGACGCTCGGCGGCGTGGCGACCCCGCTCATCAAGCGCAACACCACCATCCCCACGTCCATGAGCGAGATGTTCACCACCGCCGCGGACGGCCAGCCCAGCGTGGAGATCCACGTCCTGCAGGGCGAGCGCACGATGGCCGGCGAGAACAAGACCATCGGACGCTTCAACCTGGACGGCATCGCGCCCGCGCCGCGCGGCATCCCGCAGGTCGAGGTGACGTTCGACCTGGACGCCAACGGCATCTTGAACGTCTCCGCGAAGGACAAGGCCACCGGCAAAGAGCAGCGCATCACCATCACGGCGAGCTCCGGCCTCGCCAAGGACGAGGTCGAGCGGCTCGTGAAGGAGGCGGAGGCGCACGCCGAGGAGGACGCCCGCAAGCGCGAGCAGATCGAGGCGCGCAACATCGCCGACACGAGCGCCTACCAGGCCGAGAAGACGCTGCAGGAGTTCAGCGAGCAGATCGACGCTGACCTCAAGAGCGAGGTCGAGGCGCGCATCGCCGACGTGCGGAGCGTGCTTGCGCAGGAGGACGCGGACGCCGCGTCGCTGCAGGCGGCCACCCAGGCGCTCTCCGCCGCCGTCCAGAAGATCGGTGAGGCGGTCTACGCCCGCCAGCAGGCCGAGGCCGCATCGTCCGGCCCCGACGACGACACCCCGCCCTCCGACGACTCCGGCTCCCCCGGAGACGACGACGCCATCGAGGGCGAATACCGCGAGGTGTAGGAACACCTCTTGGAGGAGACCTTTGCGTAACTCCGGTGCGGCAGGTTCCGTCATTCCCGCCTCCCCCGTCATTCCCGCGAAAGCGGGAATCCAGGTGCCCGACAGGGCACACGTGCGCTGCCCGCGCACGCGGTGAGGAGCGGGGCTGTTCTTACCGGTTATGAGATACGCGCAGGGGCGGCCTTCGGGTCGCCCCTGCGGTCTTTCCCGTCCTGCCCAGACCGGCTCTCTGTCGCCTTATCGTGGTGACGTGGTGGTGACGAGCGGGTTACGATGGTATGAAACCATGATGATTATCCGAAGACACACACCCCTCATCCTGCTGGCGTCGCTCATGGCGGTTGCCTTTGCATCGCTCGTGCTGCTCCCCGCCTCCGGCCAGACCTTCGACAAAACGGAGGGGATAGGCCGAGGCGGCGGGTTCATCGTCGGCGTATTCAGTAACATCACGGACGCGCAGATCGAGAAGAACGAACCGGAGAACTCTTACGGGGCCCACCCTCCCACCTACCCTGTTCCCACGAATCCCAGCTTGGGAACGGCCGGCTCGATCCAAGAAAACGACCCTGCATACCTGGCACACCCGCGGGTACAGCCTCAGTACACCTACTTCGACAACACGCTCTACGTCTCCAACGACCCCACCGCGCACAACACCATCCTCATCACGGCGGGGCAGTCCCGCGCGACAGCGAACGCGGACGGCTGCGCCGAGGCGACGGTGCGGAGCGGGCGCGGCTCCATCACGGTGCAGTTGGCCGAGGCGTCCTACGATGGCAACACCTTCTACCAGGCGTTCGTTCGTGTCCTCGACCCCCGCGCTGAGTTACCCGCAGGGCAAGAGTACGTGTCGAGCAACGGGCCGACCTGCTTAAAAGACGAGAGTGACCCCACCAACATCCCTTCCAACTATGTGGACGGCGTCGATCAAGAGAACATCGCCTCCATCCTCGGGCGGCACGGCGACACCATAACCGTCAGCATCGCGGGCGCCGGTCAGGTGTCGATGGAGGTGGACGGCGAGGGGCCTGATTTGACGGAGATTACGCCGGAGCACGAGAGCGCATGGCGCTCCGGCCGTCTCGACTTCTCATTCCAGGTGCGCGACGACGACTCCGGCCTGCGCCACGACGGCGAACTCGTAACCTCGGTAGACGGCGACGACACCCAGGTGAACGGCGACCGCGACCAGGTAACCACCGGCGAACCGCTCACCGTGCGCTCCTCCGGGTCGGTCCCCGTGAGCAGCGAGGCTGCCGACATAGACCTCAAGGTGGGACGCAACGCGTCCAACGCACGGGACATCACGGACATCGGGCGCTGGACGCTGCTGGGAAGCCGCGCAGGCGTCGCCTACGAGTTCTCGGCGCGCGGGAACAACTTCGACGAGGGCAAGTACGAGATGGAGGTGACGGCCCGGGACCGCGCCGGCAACGAGACCGTCAGCGTTGGGTGGTACGACGATGACGATATGGGCCAGCCATACGAGTTCACCGTAGACGATACAGAGCCGTCCGTCCGCGCGGTGCAGGCGGGCGTCGGCTACGACACACGCGAGGAGAAGGAGGTCCCCGACCGCAAGTCCATCATGGTGGACTTCGGAGAGCCGTTGCGCTCGGGGATCGATCATGAGCGGTTCACGGTCTCCGGTCATCGCGTGGTCGGTATCGTCCACCCGGGCCGCCTGTCGAGCGACGAGATGGCCAAGGATATCAACGGTGAGGAGATAACCGACTCCCGCAGCCGCATCTACCTGCAGTTGGCGGAGGACCTGGCATCTGACGAGACACCGGACGTGCTGCTCTTCGGAGGGATCGTCTACGACCTCGCAGGCAACCCCAACGACTCCGTCGACCGCACCGCGGAGGACATCGTCGCGCCGCTCTTCACGGTCGGCCTGGCTGCGCTCGCGGAGGGAGCAACCCTCACTCCCGGTCCCCTGCCCGCCAGGGAGGAAGGGGCGGGGCGGCTGGTCGCGAACGGAGATGGCGAGTTCGTCGTGGACGTGCGCTCCGACGAGGAGGTGCGCCGCCGGCCGACGGTCTACTTCGTGGGCATCGAGACGAATGAGGGAATGAAGGATGACGGCACGAAGACCGGCGAGTACGTCTACACGATACGGGGAGCCCCGGAGACGGGCAGCCCGCTCACGGAGCAGCAGGACCCGCTCCACTGGCGAAGGGCGTACGACGCGTCCGGCCTGACCGGCTTGGGCGGACTGATCGGCGTGATCGTGTCTGCGGAGGACGAGAACCGCAACGTCTTCTCGACACCCGGCTGGAAGCCGGATTCACGGCAGGCCAAGCCGGCGGACGGCAACAAACTCGACGTCGAGGCGATGGACGAGGCGGGGCTGCTGCTCGAGCTGGACACGGACTTCAACGACGACGCGACGCCCGAGTTGCGGGTGACCCCGCGCCGTGGGGAACAGGACAACGAAACGGAGAGCGCGAGGCCGATCGTGGCCATGCTCTTCTCTGCGGAGGGGGAGGAATACGCGCTCTGCCCGGCGGGCGCCAATGGCGGCTGCGGCGGCGACAACCCGGATGCGGAGTTCTCGGACTCGCACGGGAGGGTGTACATCACTGAGATCACGCTGAACGGCGGCGACGCGTCGGCGCGCCTGAGCAGGGTCGACGGGGCGCAGTTCGCGCTCCAGGCGGGGAACCTGGCGCAGGGGCGCCACGAGGTCGCCTACACCGCGGTCGACGAGGCAGGCAATGAGGCTGAGGGCGAGTTCGCCTTCTCGGTGGTGGCGCGCGGCGCCTACGAGATCGACATATCGCCGGGCTGGAACCTGGTATCAGTACCGGGAACGCCAACGGACCCGGCGCTGAACGCCGTGATCCCTCCCAACGGAGGCATCTCGGCGGTGATGTCCTACCAGGACGGCAACTGGCTGACGGCGGCAGTGAACGAGGCCGGTTCGTGGCGCGGCAGCCTGGCAGAGATCGAGGCGGGCTACGGCTACTGGGTATTCGCAACGTCGTTCGCGACGGTCGCCCCGCTGATCCCGGAACCGGATACGACGTCGCTGCCCCCGACGATCCGCGTGAACCACGGGTGGAACCTGCTGGGCGTCGTAGACCTGTTCCAGAACGCGGCAGGGGAGGCGCCGGGAGCAGGTAACGGCGACGGCGAGGCCGACAACTACTTCGGCAGCTTCGATTGGCGCGTCGCCTACACCTTCGACGGGCAGTACCACCGCTGGGTGCGCATCGCTCCGGAGGACGACAAGGACGACGCACAAGAGGACGACGACGAGCCGCCGGAGATCGCGAACGGCAAGGGCTACTGGGTCTGGTCCGCGGAGCCGGGCACGCTCGTCCCGTAGGCCGGCAGCCTCGGAGGAGCGACTTGGGCATCCTAGAGACGCATGTCGTCAGGAAGCACGACGGCTTGGCGGTCGTCCTGCGCGAAGGACAGCTCCTCCGGCTGACGCAGCCGGAAGGCCCGCAGGTCATCGACTTCAACGCGTTCAACCTGGACAACCCCTGGGAGCACCTGGGGTCGTCGGTCACGCGCCGCCGGGAGACGATCCATCCCACGGCAGGGAACACCCTCTGGACGCGGGCGCCGTGGGAGCGTCCGATGCTGGAGGTCACCGCGGACACCGTCGAGCACCAGCCGTCGCCCAGCGAGGCGGCGACCCACGACATGCTCAGCGGGCGGTGTTGCGCCGTGAGCAGGGTGGAGCGCTACGGCATCGACTCGCCGGGATGCCAGGAGATCCTCGCGAAAGCCGTGGAACCGTTCGGCCTCGACGGGAACTACGTGCACGACCCGTTCAACATCTTCATGCGCACGGGGATAGACGAGAACGGTCGGACGTTCTGGGAGGAGCCGTTCGACGTGAAGGCGGGCGACTACATCGACATGCGGGCGCTGATGCCGTGCATCGTCGCAGTCTCAGCCTGCCCCGGCCGGTCGAGCGGCCCCGGCGAACGGGCGCTGGGTCTAGAGATATACGAGGCCGGGTAGCCGCGGCTCAGTTGCAGCCGCACCTGATGCCCACCGCGACGCCCGCTTCGGACAGGTGGGTCGGATAGCCGTCCCGCTTCCACCAGTCCAGCCCGCCGATGAGCTCGCGCACCTGGAACCCGAGTTGCAGGAGCTTCAGCGCCGTCTTCGTCGACGCGTTGCACCCGATGCCGTCGCAGTAGCAGACGTACGTCTTCGACTTGTCGAGCGAGGCGGTCGTGTCGGCGCTGATCTCCCGGTGTGGGAGGCTTATCGCATCCGGGATGTGCTCGCGGTCATAGGCGCTCGCGGCTCGTCCATCGACCACGACGATGGCTTCGCCGTTCTCGATGGCGTCGTACAGGTCCGCCGAGTCCGTCTCGTACGCCAGTTTGCTCTGGTAGTAGGCGAGTTGGTCGATGCTCACGATGCCTTCTCCCGTGCGTGGTGCGGCGCGGCAGTAGAGGCTACCGCGGAACACACATTCTACACGGTTGGCAGGGCCTGCCCCTGCTCCCAGCGCTCGCGGGTCATGCCGTAGAGGAGCATGTCCCAGTCGCGGCCCTTGAAACGCTCGGCGGCAGGCAGCCTGCCCTCGAGCGACATCCCCAGCCTCTCCAGGACGCGGGCCGACGCGGCGTTTTCCGCGATGCACCACGATGAGAGGCGGCGCACCCCCAGTTCGCGGAACGCGAACCCCGCCATCGCGGTCGCCGCTTCAGTGGCGTAGCCCCGGCCCCAGTACTCGGGCGACAGCTCGAAGCCGATGTCCGCCTCGGTGTCGTCGTCAGGCTTGCGGCGCACGCCGCAACTGCCGACGAGCGCCCCGCTCTCGCGCAGCAGCACGGCGAGTTGGAAGCGGCGTCGAGGGGACTCGGACTGCCAGTCGATGAACTGCTGGACGAACCGCCGCACGTCTTCCGGCGTGCGCTCCTCCCACGGGTAGTAGCGGAGGTAGCGCGGGTCGCCCTGATAGGCAAGGACTTCTGCGGAGTCGTCCTCTGCGTACTCGCGGAGGATGAGGCGGGGCGTCTCCAGCCGCATGACGCGGGCTAGCGCCCGTAGTCGTCCTGCAGCCGCACGACGTCGTCCAGCTCGGGCGTGCTCACCTCGAGGATGACGGCGGGCTCCGTGGACATCCCCTCGATGCGGTGCACCGTGCCGGGCTCGACGACGTACGCCTCGCCGAACCCCATGACGATGTCCTGCGGGCCTCGTTCGTCGGTGAGCGTCAGAAGCGCGTAGCCGCGCACCAGCAGCATCGTTTCGCGCTTGTGTTCGTGGTACTGCTTGCTCAGCCGTCGCCCGCGCCGGATGCGCAGGTACTTCACGCAGTACGCGTCGTTCAGGTCAACGATGTGCTCGCTGCCCCATGGCTTCGCTATGACGTCGCCCGGTTTCATTTCAAATACGATTCTACCGCGCCGCACAGCGCCATCCTAGAGCGCGCTGGCCGAGATTCGGGCCTCATCGAAGCGCAGCCCCAGGCCGGGCTCGTCTGGCATCACGAGGCGTCCCGTCGCAGGGTCGAGTTGCGGGACCTCCTCGAACAGCGCGAACGCCCACGGCATGTGCTCGACGTAGAGGCCGTTCGGCGCGGCGGCAAGCGCGTGGCCGAGTATCTCCGGCGCCAGGTGCGTCACTACCGGCAGGTTGTACGCCTCCGCCATGTATGCGGCCTTCATCCACTGTGTGATGCCGCCCACGCGCAGAAGGTCCACCATGACGATGTCGATGGAGCGCGCCTCCAGCATGTGGCGGAACGGCTCGACGCCGTAGTGGTACTCACCCGCGGCGATAGGCGTGTCCAGCGCGTCGGCGATGCGGGCGAGCCCGGCGTAGTCCTGGAAGTGCACCGGGTCCTCCAGCCAGAAGAGGCCGTACTCGGCCATGCCGCGCCCAACCGTGATGGCGCGGTTCACGTCCCACCCCTGGTTGATATCCACCATCAGGTCGACGTCCGGGCCGGCGGCCTCGCGCATCGTGCGCAGCCGCGCCAGCTCCGCGTCCGCCGACGCTTCAGCGCCCATGCGGAACTTCATCGCGCGGAAGCCCTGCCCGGCGAGGTCGGCGGCGGCCGTGGCGAGCGCTTCGAGGTCGTAGTGCCGCCAAAGGAAGCCGCTGGCGTAGGTGGGCACGGAACCGGAGGCCGCTCCGAGCAGTTTCCAGACCGGCATCCCCAGCGCCTTGCCGCGGATGTCCCACAGCGCCACGTCGATCGCGGAGATGGCGCGCGTCACGAGTCCCGCGGGCGACCCGCCGCCCGCCTTGCGGGCGAGGCTACGCCCGATCGCCTCGACGGCGTGCGGGTCGGTGCCGACCGTCTCCGCCGCGAGCGCGTCCACCGTCTCCTTGAGCGCCTTCGTCACGAGCGTCGACGCGAAACCCGCGTAGGCGATGCCCTCGATGCCGTCGTCCGTGCGCAGCCGGAGCGTGACGTAGTCGGCCTCCTCGCGCGGCGCGGACGGCCCGGGCTCGCGCGGGATGCGGACTGCCATCGTCTCGAACGACGCGATGCGCATGGATGCCTCCTACCCGAGCCCGTGCACGGGAAAGATGAGCCGCTCGATCTCCGCGACCTGCTGCTGCACAAACTCGCGCGACTTCTCATACAGTTGCTGCTCGATCTGGGGCAGCACGGCGTCGCGCAGGTGCAGGCTTGTGAGGTAGGCGTCCGCGCCCGACGGCAGGTCGTCCGGCCACTCGCGGCCGACCATTGAGCCGTACGCGAGCGTCCAGCAGCGCGCCGTCGCGTCGAGGTCGTAGCCGCCACCCCCGAACGCCAGCATCGGGTAACCCATCGCACCGAGCCGCCGCACGACAGCCTCGTAGCCGTGCGTGCTGAGCGCGAGGTGCGTCAGTGGGTCGGTGACGTAGGCGTCCGCGCCCATCTGCACCGCGAGCACGTCCGGCGCGAACGCCTCGATGAGCGGCGGCACGACGCGCTCGAACGCCTCCTGGTAGACGTCGTCGCCCGTGTAGGGGAAGAGCGGCAGGTTCACGGAGTAGCCCGCGGCCTCGCCGGCGCCGACCTCGTTCACGGCACCGGTGCCGGGGAAGAGCCAGCGCCCGCTCTCGTGCACGGAGACCGTCATCACGTCCGTGTCGCGGTAGAAGGCGGCCTGCACGCCATCGCCGTGGTGCGCGTCGACATCCACGTACACCACGCGCAGGCCGCGCTTGCGCAGCACGTTGATGGCGACGACCGGGTCGTTGAAGATGCAGAAGCCAGACGCCCACCCGCGCATCGCGTGGTGGAGCCCGCCCGCCGGAGCGAACGCCGCCGACGCCTCGCCGTCCGCGATGAGTTCCGCCGCCTGCACCGACGCGCCGGTCGAGAGCAGCGCCGCCTCGTACATGCCTTCGTAGACGGGATTGTCGCCCTGCGCGGAGAAGCCGTGCCGGTCGCTATCGGCTTCCTCACCGCTACTGAGGCGGCGGACGGTCTCGACGTACTCCTCGGTGTGGAACGTCGTCAACTCGTCGAGCGTCGCAGGGCGCGGCGGCACGAGCAGGGCATGTTCGTCTTCGAACGCCCCATAGGCGCGCAGCAGCGCATAGGTGTGGCGCAGGCGCACGGGGCGCATCGGGTGGCCCTCCCGCAGCACGTGGCCGGAGAGCACGTCGTCGTAGACGTAGGCCGCCTTCCCGGTGGGGTCCGTCATGCGCCGCAGTCTATCAGCGGCCCGGACAACCCTCACCCCTCGGCCCTTCTCCCAGTGGGAGAGAGGAGCAGTGCGGTCAGTTGAGACGGGTGATGCGGTCCTGGGGGCCTGGGGCGACCTGGCTGAAGGATTCGAAGTATGCGACCAGAGCGGCGACGTCAATATCCCCGCCGGTGCGCTCCGCGCCTTCCCTGAACACGTTGTAGTCGTCGCCTCCGTCGGCCAGGAAATTGTTGGCGGTGACCCGGTACGTTGCCTCGGGATCAATCGGGACGCCGTCAATCATGATGGTGGAGGGGTCCACCCTTGCGCCCTCCGGGCGCGCTGCATCCCAGGTGTAACTGAACCCGCTCGAGACCTGGAGCACGTCGCTGGTGTCGTCCGGGGGGCCGCGGAACTGGGACTGAAGCAGGGCTTCGATCTGGGCGCCCGTGAGCGACATGGTGACGAGGCTGTTTCCGAAGGGCAGCACCGAGAACGCTTCTCCGTAGGTCAACTCCCCATCGGACTCCGGGCCGATGCTGTCGAAGAGGAGGTCTTCGCGGATACCGCCGGGATGCATGAAGGCCACCACGGCCCCGCCGCTTCCCGCAGCTCGCGTCGACGCCAGGTGGGCATCGGCGATGATGTCTCCGAGCGCGGACTCGCCAGCGGCGTTCCTCCAGCGGGTGACGTCCGCGGTGATGGAGCCGACGACAGCGTTGGCAAGCGGCGCCGAGAGGTCGTCGTACCGGTCGATGAGCGCGGTGAGCGCCGGGTCGGGCGTGACTCCGGCCTGGGAGTTGGGAACGTTCTCGACGGCCTTCACCGTGAGGTCTCCCGTGGCCCGGTCCAAGGCGGCGTCGATGACCGTGAACAGCCGTCCCCGGTTGTCGGCCATGGTGATCCATTTGCCGTGCACCTGGCAGACGAACTCATCGTTGGTATGGCCCGCGATGATGACGTCCACCGCGTCGTCCATACGCGCGGCGACGTCTGCGATCCGGCCGGTAAGCCCCGAGCCGCAGTCGTTCTGGCCGCCGTCGGACCTCCCGCCCTCGTGCAGCAGGACGACGATAGCCTCGATGCCCTCGGCCCGTAGGCCGGGGACCAGGGCGTTGACCGTCTCTGCCTCGTCCAGGAAGGTCAGGCCCTCTACTGCCCACTGGGACACGATGGACGGAGTGCCCTGGAGGGTGAGGCCGATGAACGCGACGCCAACGTCCTCGTAGTGTCGGACGGCATAGGGAGGGAAGACAGTGTCCCCGGTGGCGTCGTCTATGACGTTGGCGGCGAGGAACTCGAACTCGGCGCCGCCGAAGGGGTCGCCGTCAAGGTCGCCTTCGATGGGGTGGGGGCCGCCGTGCTGCATCCGCCGGAGTTCGGCGAGTCCCTCGTCGAACTCGTGGTTGCCCACGCCGTTGAAGTCCAGCCCCATCAGGTTCATGGCCTCGACGGTCGGTTCGTCGTAGAAGAGAGCGGAGATGAGGGGCGACCCTCCGATGAGATCGCCTGCGGAGACGAAGGCGGAGTTCTCGACTTCGGCCCGTGCTGCCTCGATGTTAGCGGCGAGGTAATCGGCGCGCCCCACCCCGCCGAAGGAGTCGGAGGACGTGGCGATGTTGCCGTGGAAGTCGTTGAGGGCAAGGATGCGCAGCGGTATCTCGCCGGATGCCGGAGGAGTCTCAACGGCCTCGTCCGGTTGCGCTGAGCAAGCGGACGCCAGCGCCGTCACGGCCAGCAGGAGAGAGATGCAGAAGAAACGGGCGCCTCGGTGCACACACCCCATGATAATGCCTTCGCCCCTCGGTTGACAGGCTCTGCGGGCTGGACAGTGCGGCACCTACCCACTCAGGAGCAGGGGGTACAGGTGCGGCAGGCTCTTATGGCCAGTACCGAGGGCCGACTACCCCATGCGGATGTGCTGCACGACTACACCCAGGCCCGATACCCGTGACAGGCGTCCGTCAGCAGTCATGAGGGGCATGTCCAGGGCACGAGCGGCTGCTACGTAGAAGGCGTCATAAGCGCTGACGTTCCTGAAGTGTTGCCAGGCCAATGGCGCCAGGGCGCGGTGAGGGATGCGCTCCAGAGGCCACTGTATGAGATCGTCAATGGCCATCTGCGCACGAGCCTCCTCGAGGTGCCCGCGCAACACAGCCCGCCGCAGCACCGACAGCACCTCTGCGTCCAGCAACTCGGGCGCGGCCAGAGAGGCGCCTTCGATCACGTCGGCCAGTGTCAGACCAAGGGACGTCCTCAGGAGGTACTCAACCGCGACGGAGGCATCGACAACGTATCCGCTCACCCAGTCTCCACGTCGCGGAACGCGCGCTCCTCAGCGAGCAGTGTTGCCGCTTCAACGCCGAGTGCGGTCCTGGGGCGCTGCGACAGGTGCTCTTCCCATTCCCACCGCGCAAGCTCCCGTTCCACTGCGGCCAGGACGACGGTGCTCATGGAGCAATTGTTCTCACGCGCACGACGGCGAAGACGCTCGTGGAGGTTGTCCGGCACGTTCCTTACTTGCAGGTTCGGCATGCAGCAATCATATCATGCAGTACGCATGAAAATCAGTATCATTCTGCATGATGGCGGCAGTGTTCGAGCCTCCTATCCACCCCTACTTCCTCAACAACCCCCGAAGCAAATCCGCCGCGACGCGCTTGTCCAGCGGGTAGTTGTTGTTCCCGCACTTCGGCGACTGGATGCACGACGGGCAGCCCGACGCGCACGAGCACTCCGCGACCGCGCCGAGCGTCGCGTCGAGCAACTCCTCAATCACCGCGTAGGCGTGCTCCGCGATGCCGACCCCACCTGGGTGGCCGTCGTAGATGAACACCTGCGGCTCGCCGGTGTCCGGATGGAGCGCCGTCGAGACGCCGCCGATGTCGTTCCGGTCGCAGAGCGCGAACAGCGGCAGGACGCCGATGGCCGCGTGCTCCATCGCGTGCAAGCCGCCCGACAGGTCGGCGCGCTCCTTGCGCGCGCGGTCGTGTACCTCCGGGGGCAGGTCGAACCAGACGGCGGCGGTGGAGAAGACGCGCGGGGGCAGTTGGAGCGCCGTCTCGGCCAGGCTGTCGCCGCGTCGCTGCGCGCCGTCATACAGCGGACGCTTGCGATAGCCGATCACGTGCCGCGAGACCTCCACGTCGCCGAAGCAGACCGTCGCGCCGTTCAGCGTCTTCGTCGCGCGCGTCTCGGCGATGCGGATGTCGGTCAACTCGTGCACGTCGGTGTAGAACGCGGGCTCGCTGCGCGACAACCATGCGACGTGCGCCTCGAGGTCGAGGTCCTCGACGACGTACGACTCGCCGAGGTGGAGGTAGACCGCGCCGGGGTGGAGCTGGCTGAACGCGGAGTACTCGTCCACGTGCTCCATCACGCGGCCCGACCGCGCCTCGACGACGACGTAGTCCACGTGCGACGTGGAGCGTATGTTGACCTCGCCCGCGGGGTACTCGACCGACGGCGCGATGAACCAGCGTCCGTTGCGCTCCTGCAGCGCGCCCTCCTCAGCGAGCGCGTCCACCTGCGGCTCGAAGCCGTTGCCGAAGAGCGCGGCCTCCTCGGGGCGGAGCGGCAACTCGTACGCCGCGGCCTTCAGGTGCGGGCCGAGCACGTACGGATTGTCCGGCCGTATGCGCGCGTGCTCGTGCGAGCGTCCGAAGACGAAGCGCGGGTGGCGCATGATGTATTGGTCGAGGGGGTCGTCGCGCGCCACGAGGATGCTCAGCGCGCCCTCGTTCGTGCGACCGCTGCGCCCGGCCTGCTGCCAGGTGCTGGCGACGCTCCCCGGGTAGCCGGTGAGGACGGTCGTGTCCAGCCCGCCGATGTCGATGCCGAGCTCCAGCGCGTTCGTCGCGACGACACCCATCAGGTCGCCGTTCAGCATCCCCTGCTCCACCGCGCGCCGCTCCTCCGGCAGGTACGAGCCGCGATAGGGGCGGACGCGCTCCGCAAGTTCGGCGCTGCTCCGCTGGAGCCGCCTGCGGACGTCGAGGCAGACGACCTCCGCCTGGCGCCGCGTGCGCACGAACACGAGCGTCCGGGCCTCCTGCTGCACGAGCATCTCCGTAAGCGCGGACGACGTGTTGGGCGCGGATTGCCGGAACCCCTCCGGGTCGAGCGGCGGGTTCCAGAAGACGAAGTGCTTCGCGCCGCTGGGCGCGCCGTTCTCCTCGATCGCTTCCACGGGCTTGCCGGTGAGGCGCTCCCCCAGCTCGCCGGGGTTGGCGATGGTGGCCGAGCAGAGGATGAAGATTGGGTCGCTGCCGTAGTGCGCGCACAGCCTGCGCAGCCTCCGCAACACGTTGGCGACATGGGAGCCGAACACGCCCCGGTAGACGTGCATCTCGTCGATGACGACGTAGCGCAGCGACTGCCACAGCCGCGCCCACGTGCGGTGGTGCGGCAGCATGCCCACGTGCAACATGTCAGGGTTCGTGAACACGACCTGCGCCGAGCGCCGCACCGCGCTCCGCTCGCCGGTCGGCGTATCGCCGTCGAAGATCGCGACGCGCCCGGCCAGTTTCGGCGGCAGGAGACCGCGCAGGCCGCGCAACTGGTCCTGCGTGAGCGCCTTGGTGGGGAAGAGGTAGAGCGCCCGCGCCGACGGGTCGGTCAGCATCGCCTGCGCGACCGGCACGTGGTAGCAGAGGCTCTTGCCGCTCGCCGTCGGCGTGGAGAGCGCCACGTCCCGCCCGCTCAGCGCAGCGTCGACGGCCCGCGCCTGGTGTGTGTAGAGCGGCAGCAGGCCCTTCGCATCGAGCGCCTCTTCGAGGCGGGGGTCGAGCGTGTACCCAAGTTTGCTGTGTGCGGCCTCGCGCTCCGCAATCTCCTGGACATGCTCGATCTCTCCGGCAAGGCTGCCGGTGCGCAGCTGTTCGACGAACCGTGCCGCGTCCATCGCTCAGTCCTCGGCTGTGACGCCGCGCTCGACGTCGACGAGCTCGGCGTCCAGGTGATGGTTGCCCGCGAAGGCGACGGCCTTGTCGAGCATCTGCTCGGCGTGGGAGTATTCATTGCTGACGCAGGCGATGCCGATGACGAGCCGCTGGTGTTCGTCCATCGCAGCGACCTCCGCGGCGGCGAGGTTGTAGCGCTGGCGGAAGCGCTCGATAAGCGAGCGCGAGACCTGTCGCTTGCCCTTGAGCGAGTCGTTGCCGTGCAACCGGAAGGTGAGGCGGCAGGAGCCGATGTACAAGGAACCGCACCCCGCGGAAGGAGGATGCTCGCCACTATAGCACGCGCCCCGGTAGAGGCAGTGGCGGATGACTCCTCCCTGCCAGCGTGCGGGAGTGACGAGCGGTTGGGTTTGCAGTAACTTGCACCCCACGGACGAGGAGCTACGCCGCTCCGAAGGAGGCGCTATGGCGACGCAGACGCAGGAGATCCGCAACATGCGGCTCATCTCCCACCACGACCTCGACGGCTTCGGCAACATCGGCGAGGGGGTGCACCTCCACGTGACCAGCGATGGCCGGCGCATCCTCTACCTTGCCCACGAGAGCGCGCCCAAGGACATCACGAGCGTCGACGTGACAGACGTCGCCAACCCCAGGCTGGTCGTCCAGACTGAGCTGCCCTACTCCCACCTGCGCTCGAACTCGCTGGCCATCGTGGGCGACGTGATGCTCGTGGCCTACCAGTCCGTGCAGCCGGGACAGCCTGGGGTAGGCATGGGGGTCTACGACATCAGCAACGCAGATGAGGGCCCCCGCCAGATCGGCTTCCTGAACCTGGAAGGCCCCTACTCCCGCGGCTGCCACTGCCTCTGGTGGGTGGACGGCGAGTACGCGCACCTCTCCACCGGCGCCGCCGACTTCCAACCGCGCAACCAGCTGGACGACCAGTTCTACATGATCGTTGACGTGCGAGACCCCGAGCACCCGGTCGAGGCCGGACGCTGGTGGGTCCCCGGCACTCGCGAGGGGGACGAGGCTCCCCCGATGCGCCGTCATCCTTTCCTGGACTCCGGCCACAGGCTGCACAACGCCAACGTCTACCCTGAACGTCCTGACCGCGCGTACTGCTGCTACCTGGACTCCGGCGTGTTCATCATGGACATCTCCGACAAGGCGAACCCCTCGGTGGTCGGCAGCATCAACGTCGCGCCGCCCTTCCCGGGCTTCTGCCACACGGCGCTGCCCCTGTTCAGCCGCGACCTGATGGTGGTTACCCACGAGGCGGTGAAGAACGACGGCGAGGACCACCCCAAGCTCGTCTGGATGATGGACATCCGGGAAGAGACCAACCCGGTCATCATCAGCACCTTCCCCATGCCTGACGTCAACGACTTCGCCACCCGTGGCGGGCGGTTCGGCGCGCACAACATCCACGAGAACCAGCCCGTCCCCACCTGCTCGCAGTCGGACACGCTGATCTATGGCACGTTCTTCAACGCCGGCGTACGGGTGTTCGACACGAGCGACCCGTTCCGGCCCGAGGAGGTGGCGTACTTCGTGCCGCCCGTCCCGGAAGGCGCGCCGTCTAACGGCATCAACGACGTCTACCTGGACGAGAACGGCATCATGTACGTTGTCGACCGGCTGAAGGGCGGGCTCTACATCCTGGAGCTGACGCTCTAACGGCACCGCCGCCTGCTTGACGCTCGATTGTGAACGTCGTTACTATCGTTTCACAATCGATTCACAATCGAGGAGACGGAGCCCCATGACCACCGAACCTCAGGTCCCCGGTGTGGTCGTCGAGCGTCTTCCCCAGTACCTCCGGGCGCTCTCCCACCTCCAAGAGATAGGGCTGGAAGTCATCAGTTCGCAGCAGCTTGGGGAGTTCCTGCAGGCGACGCCCGCGCAGATACGGAAGGACCTCAGCTACTTCGGACGCTTCGGCAAGCAGGGACGCGGCTACAGCATCCCCAACCTGCTGCAGCAGCTGCGGCACATCCTCGGCCTCGACCAGACGTGGAACGTCGCGGTCGTGGGCGTCGGGCGGCTCGGCAGGTCCATCATCAGCTACCCGGGGTTCGAGCCGGAGGGCTTCCGCGTCGTCTGCGCATTCGACTCCAACCCCCAGATCATCGGGCAACCGGCCGGGGGTCTGCTCGTGCACGACTTCGCCAACTTCCGCGATGTCGCCAACGCCGAGGGAGTGAAGATCGCAATCGTGGCCGTGCCCGCAGGCGTGGCGCAGGACGTCATCGACCAACTCGTGGGGGCGGACGTGAAGGCGATCCTGAACTACGCGCCGAAGTCGGCCATCGTCCCGAACGGAGTGCGGATACAGAACGTCGATCCCGTGGTCTCGCTGCAGTCGATGACGTACTACCTGAACCCGCACGCCGACGAAGTGGAAGCCTCGGAGGACGAGGCCTAGCGGACGAGCCTCAGGCTCCGGCCCCGCGCTCCCGCTGCGGCGCGCCTGCGCCCCTGCGGCGGCGCGTCACGTTCAGGCGCACCTGCGCCCTGCGGAGCGAGTGCAGCGCCCGTTCGAGGTCCACGTCCCCCTGACGCTCTACGATGCGCTGACGGGCGCGATTGACGGCTTCCTCGGCCCTTGCGAGGTCGATCTCGTCCGCCCGCTCGGCCGCGTCCGCCAGAACGGATACCTTGTCGCCGTGCACGTCGATGAACCCGCCGGTCACGACGAAGTGTTCTTCGTTATCGCCGGTGCGATAGCGGAGCTCGCCGGGCTGGAGCACGGTCATCAGCGCGGCGTGATTCGGCAGGATGCCGATCTCGCCATCGATACCGGGCGCGACGACGACATCGACGTCGCCCTGAAAGAGCACGCGCTCCGCAGTTACGATCTCAAGCCGCATGGGCATGACGTCTTACGCTCCCGCCGCCGCGCGCTCCTTAGAGCGCTCGATCACCTCGTCTATCGAGCCGGCCATGTAGAAGTCCTGCTCCGCGACGTCGTCGTGCTTGCCCTCGAGGATCTCCTTGAAGCCGCGCACCGTTTCGGTAACGGGGACGTACCGGCCGTCGCGGCCCGTGAACTGCTCCGCAACGAAGAACGGCTGCGAGAGGAAGCGCTGGATGCGGCGCGCCCGGTTCACGGTCGTCTTGTCCTCGTCGGAGAGCTCCTCCATGCCGAGGATGGCGATGATGTCCTGCAGGTCCTTGTAGCGCTGCAGCACGGCCTGCACGCCGCGCGCCGTGTTGTAGTGGTCCTCGCCCACGATGAGGGGGTCCAGGATGCGGGAGGACGACGTGAGGGGGTCGACGGCGGGGAAGAGGCCCTGCTCCGCGATGGAGCGCTCCAGCGCCACGACCGCGTCCAGGTGACCGAAGCTCGTCGCCACGCCGGGGTCGGTGTAGTCGTCGGCAGGCACGTAGATCGCCTGGAAGGAGGTGATTGAGCCCTTGTTGGTGGACGTGATGCGCTCCTGCAGGTCGCCCATCTCTGTGCCGAGCGTCGGCTGGTAGCCGACCGCGGACGGCATGCGGCCCAGCAGCGCGGAGACCTCCATGCCCGCGAGGATGTAGCGGTAGAGGTTGTCCACGAACAGGAGCACGTCCTGGTTCATCGTGTCGCGGAAGTACTCGGCCATCGTCAGGCCGGTCATGGCGATGCGCAGGCGCACGCCCGGCGGCTCGTTCATCTGGCCGAACACGAGCACCGTGTTCTTCAGCACGCCGGATTCCTGCATCTCGTGCCAGAGGTCGTTCCCCTCGCGCGAGCGCTCGCCCACGCCTGCGAACACGGAGTAGCCGCTGTGCTCCTCCGCGATGTTCCGGATGAGCTCCTGGATGATGACCGTCTTGCCGACGCCCGCGCCGCCGTACGCGCCGACCTTGCCGCCCTTGGTGAACGGGCAGATGAGGTCCAGCGCCTTCACGCCGGTCTCCAGCACTTCCGTGGTCATGCTCTGCTCTTCATAGGCAGGAGGGTCGCGGTGGATGGGCCAGAACTCCTTGGCGTTGACTGCGCCGAGGTCGTCCAGCGCATCGCCGGTGACGTTGAACAGCCGACCGAGGCTCGGCTCGCCGACGGGGACGGAGATGGGCTGGCCGGTGTCGGTGGCGACAGCGCCGCGCGCCAGGCCCTCCGTGGGGCCGAGGGCGAGGCAGCGCACCCAGCTGTTGCCCACCTGCTGCTCGACCTCCAGCACGAGCTTCTCGCCCGCGAGTTCGAGGTCCAGCGCGTTGAAGATACTGGGCAACTGGTCCGGCGGGAACTCAACGTCCACGACCGTCCCGATCACCTGTACGACTTTGCCTTCGGCTCCTGCGGCCATCTCCGCTCCTCCTGACGCCCTAGCCTTCGAGGGCGGCGGCGCCGCCGACAAGGTCGAGCAGCTCCGCGGTAATCATGTTCTGGCGTGCCTTGTTCAACTCCAGCGTGAGCGAGTCCATCATGTCCTCTGCCGCTTCGGTCGCATTACGCATCGCGACCATGCGCGCGGACTGCTCGCTCGCGCTGTTCTCCAGGAATGCCTGGTAGACCTGCATCTCGAAGAACCGCGGCAGCAGAGCCCCGAGCACTATGCCTGCGTCCGGTTCGTAGATGTAATCCGTGGCCTTGCCGGACTCGTCCTCCAGGCCCTCGGCGACGATCGGCAGCAGCTGCCGCACCGTCGGCTGCTGGATGAGCGTATTCACGTACCGCGTGTAGGCGATGTGAACCTCGTCCACCTCGCCGGAGGTGTACATCTGCTGCACGAGGTGCGTCACGGCCAGCGTGTCGGCCATAGTCGGCCTGTCGGTTATGTCCGTGAACGAGGCCCTGAGGTCGGCTCCGGCGCGCACCATGAAGTCGCGCACCTTCTTGCCCACCGAGATGACCACCACGGGATGCTGGTTCTGATGCGCGCGCAGGAACTCGCCCGACGCCCGGGAGAGGTTGCCCGGCATGCCGCCCGCGAGTCCGCGGTCCGGCGATATGGCGAGCAGCAGCACGTTGTTGACCGGCCTGCGCTCCAGCAGCGGATGCGACAGGTCCGGGTCCATAGCGCCAGCGCCGACGAGCCCGCCGAGCACCTCGCGCAGCTTCTCCGCATACGGGCGCGAGGCGGTCGTCGCCTCCTGGGCGCGCCGCATCTTCGACGCGGCGACCATCTGCATGGCGCGCGTGACCCTCGATGTGTTGCGGACGCTCCTGATGCGCCCGCGTATCTGCCTTACGCTCGGCAAACCCCGTCTCCTAGAACGTGGCCTTGAAGGCGGCTATCGCTTCTTTCAGCGACTCTTCAACCGCCTCGTCTATGTCCTTCTTCTCCTGAATCGCGCTCATCAACTCCGGCTTGGAGGTCTCCAGGTAGCCGATGAAGCGCTCCTCGAACTCCCGCACGCGGTCCACCGGCACGTCGTCCATGTGGCCGTTCACCGCTGCGTACATGGAGCAAACCTGCTGGCCGAGGCTCAGCGGCCTGTACTGCGGCTGCTTCAGCAACTCCGTGAGCCGCTGGCCGCGTTCCAACTGCGCCCGCGTCGCCGCGTCGAGGTCGGACGCGCCGAACTGCGCGAAGCTGGCCAGCGCTCGGTACTGCGCGAGCTCCAGCCGCATGCGTCCGGCGACGCGCCGCATCGCGCGGGTCTGCGCCGAGCTTCCCACCCGGCTTACGGAGAGGCCCGCATTCACCGCCGGGCGGATGCCGCTGTTGAAGAGGTCCGCCTCCAGGTAGATCTGGCCGTCCGTGATGGAGATGACGTTCGTGGGAATGTAGGCGGACACGTCGCCTGCCTGCGTCTCGATGATGGGCAGCGCCGTCAGCGAACCGCCGCCGTGGGCGTCGTCGAGACGAGCGGCTCGCTCCAACAGCCTGCTGTGGAGGTAGAAGACGTCACCCGGGTACGCCTCGCGGCCCGGAGGCCTGCGGAGCAGCAGCGACATCTGACGGTACGCCCAGGCATGCTTCGTGAGGTCGTCGTAGATGATGAGCGCCTCGCGCCCGCTCGCCATGAACTCCTCGCCGATGGCGCAGCCCGCGTACGGTGCAAGGTACTGCAGCGGCGCGGGGTCGGACGCATTGGCTGCCACGATGACCGTGTGCTCCATCGCCCCGTACTCTTCCAGCGTCGCCTGTATCCCCGCCACCTTGCTCTGCTTCTGGCCTACGGCCACGTAGATGCAGAGGAGGTCCTGCCCCTTCTGGTTGATGATGGTGTCGATGGCGATGGCGGTCTTGCCCGTGAAGCGGTCGCCGATGATCAGCTCACGCTGGCCACGGCCTATGGGAATCATGCCGTCGATGGACTTGATGCCCGTCTGCACCGGCCTGTTCACCGCCTGCCGCACCACGACGTTCGGCGCAACGATCTCGATGGGGCGGACGCCGTCCGTCTGCACCGCGCCCTTGCCGTCCAGCGGCACGCCGAGCGGGTTGACCACGCGGCCCAGGAGCGCGTCGCCGACCGGAACGCGAGCGATCTCACCGGTCGCCTTGACCAGGTCGCCTTCCTTCACGCCGGTGTCAGAGCCCATCACTGCCGCGCCGACGAGGTCTTCCTCGAGGTTCAGCGCCAGTCCGGCCAGACCGCTCGGAAACTCCAGCAGTTCGCCGAAGCCCACCTTGCTCAGGCCGTGGATGGTGGCGATGCCGTCTCCAACCTCTACGACAGTCCCCACTTCCGTGAGGGTAGTCTCGCCGCCGAACTCCTCGATCTGCCGCTTGAGTACGGCAGCGATGTCCTGTCCGCGAGTCGTCATGCCCGCTCCTCCGTTTCACGCGCCGTCCGGGGGAGGCTCTGCCGTTCAAGGCCCTGCCGCAGACCGCTCAGGCGGGAGCGCACGCTCCCGTCGATGATCTGGTCTCCCACCCGCACGACGATTCCGCCGATGATGTCCGAATCTTCCTGGACGTCGAGGACAACCTCTTTGTCCAGCATGGCCCCGAGCGAGGCCGTCAGCGTGCTCCGCTGCTCAGCCGAGATGGGCACGGCGCTCGTCACCGAGGCCTGCACCCGCCCGAGGCTCTCGTTCAGCAGGCGTCCGTACTCGCTGACGACCGCGCCGAACGAGCCCACCGCCCGCCGCTGCACGAGCAGCCCCACGAAGTTGCGCACCAGTGGGTCTGCCCCTCCGGCGAGCTGCGCTGCGGCTTCCGCCTTGCGCGCCCTCGGTATGCGCGGCTCGTTGAAGAACAGCGCCGCCAACGGGTCAGCCAGCCCCTCCGCTATGCCGGAGAGGCTGTCCAGCCAGGCTTCCTGCTTCCCCTCGGTTTCCGCCAGGGAGAAGAGCGCCTGCGCGTAGCGCTTCGCTATGGGCGCTTTCGCCATCCCGCGCTCCTAGTTCCGCCCTGCCTGGGCGTCCCCCTCCGCGAGCACTTCGTCGATCAGATCGCGGTGCGCGTCGGGGTCAAGCGAACGATGGATGATGCGCTCGGCGGCGCTGACCGCGAGCCCTGCAAACTCGGAGCGCACCTGCTCGAGGGCAGCGTCGCGCTCCTGCCGTATCTCATCACGGGCGCGCTCGACCAGCTGGGCGGCTTCGGCTCGTGCCTGCGTCGCCTGCTGTTCGCGGTAGCGCTCCGCAGCCTCGCGCGCCTCAGCGAGTACGCGCTGGCCCTCCTCGCGTCCCTCCAGCAGGGTGCGTTGCATCGCCTCCTGCTGCTCCTGGGCCTCCTGCCGCACGCGGTCGGCCTCTTCCAGGCTGTCCCGTATCCTGCCGGACCGGGCGTCGAGCACTCCCAGGATGCGCTTGTACGCGAGGGTGTAGAGGAGCACTACGAGCAGGCCAAAGGTGACCAGGTAGGCCAGCAGGCTCCATGGGTCTATGCCCAGCGCTCCTATGCCGGTTGCTTCTTCGGCTAGTCTTGGTGCTGCCAGCACGTCGCCCGCCTCCTCATGTGCGTTACGTTGCTCACCTTGCGCCGCTTACGCAACGAAGATGAGCAGGATGGCCACAACGAGGCCGTAGATGCCGATGGCCTCGGTGAACGCCAGCGCCAGAATCATGTTCGGCGCGATCGCGTCGCGGGCTTCCGGGTTCCTGCCGAGGGCGTTCATCGCCCCGCTGCCCAGGATTCCCAGGCCGACACCTGCCCCGGCCATGCCCAGCCCGGCCAGGCCCACGGCGAGGAACTTGCCCATCTCTCCGAAGTCGTTCATTCCCCAAACCTCCTTGGTCTGTTCAGGCGGCGCGTTCCGCGTTCCGCCTCGTCTGCGCCCGCGCGATGGCGGGTCTAGTGCTGTCCGGCCTCTGCGTGCTCTTCCTTGTGACCCTCATGTGGGGCCACCGCAAGCACTGCGAACACGAGCGTCAGGCCCATGAACACGAGCGCCTGCACGCCCCCGACCAGTATCTCCAGCCCGTAGAAGATGATGGGCGTGACGAAGAAGGTCAGGAACGTCATCATGAACAGGACGATCTCTCCGGCGAGCATGTTGCCGAAGAGACGGAACGTGAAGCTGATGATGCGGATGAAGTGGCTGATGAGCTCCAGCAGCCCGATGAACGTCTGCACCGGGTTCCCGAACCGGAAGAACTCCTTGAGGTACCCGAACCGGTGCACGCGGAACCCCCACACCTCGATGAACACGAACGCGATGAGCGCCAGCGCCAGCGGCATGTTGATGTCCGTGCCCGCACTGCGCAGCAGGTGCGTCGTTACGTGGTCCGCGCCTTCTGCCTTGAATCCCACCGTCGGGTAGATGGGCAGCAGCGCCATCCACGCGTTGAACGCCACGAACACGAAGATGGTCGCGAGGAGCGGGAACCAGCGCCGGGCGTAGCGCTCTCCCGCCATGCCCTTGATGAAGCCGTAGAGCGCCTCCACCAGCATCTCCAGGAAGCCCTGCAGGCGTCCCGGGACCATGGCCATTCGGCGTGAGCCGAGCCCGAACAGGAGCAGGATGACGATGCAGGTGAGCCAGGCGGAAAGGAGAGTGTTGGTGACCGTGAAACCGCCGATAGCGAAGATCTTCTGCGGCGCCAGGTGCACCGCCGGAGCGTCGATCAGGCGCTCGAAGCCCAGGAGCTTGGCGCCTATCGGTCCCAGCACCACGCCAAGCAAGGCCAGCGCCAGAACCGGCAACAGGATCAGTCGACTCTTCACTATCCGTCAGCCTCTTCGTTCCGGCTGCTGTCCCTGCTGCCGGTGAGGTAACCCGACGCCATCCGGTAGACCCCGTAGAACGCGAGGACTACTCCGAAAAGGAGCCCTCCGAGGAGGAAGAGAGGCGAGGTACCCGCTCTGTCGTCGAGCCACACCCCTGCCAGCGTCGGGAGAACGATCGCCGCAGCGATGTACCAGCCAAGGCCGGTGAACTGGGCCGCTGAAACCCACCACGAACGGCGTTTCATACACTGATCAGGAGCTGCGTGAATCCTATCACAATACGCCGCGCAAGCAAAGCAGAACGCCCCCCGTGCGCCGTCATTCCCGCGCCTTGCCCTGTCGTGCCCACACCTTTCCCGTCATTCCCGCGAAGGCGGGAATCCAGAGTGGCCGACAGGCCACGCGGTGGGGCTGGACGTGGGGGGTTGGTATTGTCATTCCGAGCGCAGCGGAGCGGAGTCGAGGAATCTCTCGGGGAAGGCTCACCCAGCGAGTCGCCGACAGAGAGATGCTTCCGCTACGCTCGGCATGACACCAAGGATCCCGCCGAGGCGCCCCCTACTGCGTCTCGCCCGGCTTCCCGAGGTCCTCGAGCCCCGGCAGGTCCTCCAGGAACTCCGAGAACGCGGAGAGCTTCTCCATCTCCTCCTCGGTGACGCCCTGCCTCGCGGGACGCGGCCTCCGGCGCGGCGAACTCTCGCCGCCCTCTTCCTCCAGGGTGCCGTCCACGACCACCCCCGCGCGCTCCAGCACGCGGTCCTCCACGAAGATCGGCACCTTGGAGCGCACGTCTGCCGCGTCGCCGCCTCCCTGCCGCGCGAACTCCTCCGCCTCCTGCAACGACGAGAACCAGTGCTCCTCGCCGTCCTTCCCCTGCACGAGTTGCCCGCCACGCACCGCCACCGCTATCGCGTCGCTTGGGCGGCAGTCGATCTCCGACTCCGTACCGTCCGCCAGCGTCAGCACGAGCCGGGCGAAGAACGTGTCGTTCTCCAGGTCGCAGACGACGACGTGCTTGATGGACGCGCCCAGCGACGTGATGACCGAGCCCAGCAGGTCGTGCGTGAGCGGTCGCGCCGCCGTGACGTCCTGTAGTTTCAGCGCGATGGCGTCCGCCTCCGGCGAGCCGATGCGTATCGGCAGGTAGCGGTCCGTCTCCCGTTCCTTGAGGATGACGACGCGCTGATAGTTCATCAGGCTGACGCGGATACTGTCGATGAGCATCTCTTGCATGGCACACCTTCCGGCGGCCATTCTAGGGAGACGCCCCGCAAACGGTCAACGCAAGGGGCTTGGAAAGGCCTGGTGTAGAGGCATCCCTTGTGGGTGCCCTTAGGGTCCCACAGCATGCCAGAGGATTGACGGGAAGACTACGTTGCGCCGAGCGCGCCCCTACAGCATCGCCCCCGTGGGCTGCAGCACCACCACCTGCGTGTCTTCCGGCAGGTTCGCCCGCGTCACGGTCAGGCGCTGCTGCGCCTCAGGCTCGCGGACGCCAAGCTCTTGCAGGAACGGCCCCAACTCGCGCAGCGGATGCTTGTTGCCGCTGTGTGCGTACAGCATCGGGATGATGATGCGCGGCTCGACGTTCCGCACGATCTCGACCACGTCCGCCGCCGACAGCCCAGTGTCGCTCCCCACGGGCGCCATCAGCACGTGCGGCGACCCCAGCGCCTCCACCTCCCGGTTCGTGAGCAGCCGGTCGGGGTTCCCCAGGTGGCAGAACGCGATGCCCTCGGCCTGCGCGGAGAACACCGTGTTCCACTGCTGCGGCTCGCCCTCCTGTGTGCGGCGCGTCGTGCGGAGGCCGCGCAGGTGCATCCCCGCGGCCTCGTACTCGCCGGGGCCTTCGAGCGCTATCGGCTCGCCCGACAACGTATCGAGTGCCGAGTGGAGTGGGTCGCTGCTGCTCTGCGTCACGAGGTCTGCCTGCGCCTGCGTTATGCGCAGCCCCAGCTCCGGCGGGAACGGGTCCATGATGAGCGTCTTGTTTCCGGAGCGGACTCGGAACGCCGCGTGGCCAATCCAGGTGATGTCCAACCCTAACGCTCCTTACGCCCTACGAGCGCCCACGCGCCCGGCAGCGCGACCGATGCGACGTACAGCTTCGCGAGGTCGCCCGCCACGAACGGCCAGAGGCCCCACTGCAGCGTGTCCGGGATGATGCTCGCGCCGGACGTCCACTCCTTGTCCACGGCCCAGTAGCCGAGCCACAACAGCCCCGGAACGTACAGCACGACGTTACCCGCGAGCAGCGCAAGCAGAACGCGCCAGCTGCGGTCCCAGCCCCGCTCAGCGAGCCGCCCGACGACCCACGCCGCGCCGATGAAGCCGGCGATGTAGCCGCCGCTGGCGATCTGCCAGACGAGGTCGCTGCTGCCCGCCCACGGCGCGATGAAGTGGAAGACCGTCCCCTCGCCGAGCGACGGCGCGAACACCGGGAGGCCGACCATGCCCACGAGCATGTAGAGCGCGAGGCTTGCCGCGCCGCGGTTCGCGCCCAGCGCGCCGCCCGTGAGCAGCACCGCGAGCGTCTGTCCGGTGATGGGGACGGGCGTGAATGGCAGCTTGACGGCGATCTGCGCGAACAGCGCCACGAGCACCGCGAAGCCCACCACGAGCGCAGCGTCGCGCAGCAGCCCCTGGCCGGGGACCAGCGAATCTATGAGCGAAAGTCGTGCCTGGGTTGTCTGCATAGGGGACAGTATATCAGGATGCCCGCCGCCTCTTGGCGCGGACGCTCCTACGACCGCCGGCGACGCAGCGCGACGACTCCGACGCCCGCGATGGCGACGATGCCAACGAGCACTACCAGCGCCACGATGAGCATCCCCGCGTTGCCGCCATCCGACGGATCGGGCGTGGGCGCCGCCGTGGGCTCGGGCGCCGGAACGGGCGTTGCCGTGGGCGGCACCGGCGTCGGCGTGGGGGCCGGGGTGGGCATCGCTGTGGGGATCGGGGTGGGCGTGGGGGTTGCAGTGGGGGT
>Ga0209021_1000510_pt1 | contig 47727 bp, 25 predicted proteins | sample PinacodermFT_FD_187299 | JGI IMG/M metagenome (GOLD analysis project Ga0209021, IMG submission 187299) | Host-associated microbial community of the marine sponge Aplysina aerophoba from Gulf of Piran - sponge pinacoderm, lysed by freeze-thaw... | ecosystem: Host-associated > Porifera > Sponge >... | reverse complement strand
ATCAAAGCAGAATGCGCCATCTGCTGATGACTCCTCACCGGACGCAGGAGTTGGGGATAGAAAGCAAGGATAAACAGGCGGTTCTGGTGCTTTTCAGAGCATGGGTTCTGCCACCATAAAACAGGTTGTGTCTGGTAGTTGTTCAGGGCCTTTTAACGGGTGGTTCTGCCCGGCTTTCTTTTCACCTGTGCGTACCGCTCTCGCTATCAGCGTACGCCTGGCCTCGGTGGCGGGCCTGGGGGGACGGCCTGGAAATCTGAAGGGGCGGTTTGCGCATCAATCAATCGATCAAGAAGTCAGGGAATCGTGAAACCGCATGCACCTTGCTCTACCGCTGTACCCTGATCAGAGCCAGGCTGCGGGGCCGTGACCGGAGGGCATGGACACGCATTGCACCCTTGTTTATCAAACTTGAGGGTCAGCTCTTTCCCAGAGTCAAATCCAGTAGGTTCTTGCTGAAAGAGACAAACCGGCCCTTGATAATCTTTGTGGGCGTCCATGACGTTCCCGAAGTCGACAGGGCGCTCTGTGTCTCCTGTGAACTTGAAAGGGTTGCTGGTTTTTCCGACAAAGTGAATGTACTCAGGCATGTTTTCACGCTGGGGAAGTTTCATCCAGAAACGCAGGTTCCGTTGGTTCTCCGACAGAGCACCCTCAACAAATGCACGGGACGCCGTGCTGTTGCGGTCGGTGCCTACGTAACCCAAAACCTTGATGTGTGCATCATGGCTGAAGAACTGACCCGCTTCGCCCTTGAACCACAGGCTGTCGATAAATGGCACATTGATGCGTTGCTGCTGCCCCTGGATATCAGCCAGGACAACAGCATTGCCAGCGGCAGGCGTGTAGGCCTTGTCTTGCTTGTCTCTCCTGCTGCTACTGACTGGTCTGTACAGTTGCCTGGCAGAGATGTCTATCTGGTGCTGGCCCGACGCGTCCGTGCATGCTGAGGTTTTCTGGGCATCAGCAGACCAGTTCGAGCTATAGTCATCGGTCAGGTTTTTCGTGAAAATCGCCATGTTGTCAGGCTGGATTGTCGGCTCCAGCAGCCAGGTAAAATTGATACCTGCCAATGGGAGATTGTCGCACAGAGATGTGAGCTTGAGTGTCACCTGGGCATGCTCACCCATGAATAAGGGCGTGTTGCTGATAACGCCATCCGCATGTCGCTGCAGAATTATCTCCTGGTCATCATTATGCGGACAGTCGATACCATCGGCGGTCTGGTTCGGCGCGTTGTTTTTCCACCTGAGTTCTGCCTGGCAGCCGAAAGCGAGCATGAGAGGCTCCGACTTGATTTCTATGCCGCTGTCTGGCCTGTACACCGCATTGACTGCAATAACACCGGCAGTCTCGTCCAGGCCCTTCATCTTGAAGCTGGTGACATTATGCACTGTGTCTTCACTCACCCTGCTGATCTCAACTGCTTTGGGATCCTTTCGCGGGGGGTCATGATCTGGCCATGGAGCATCCTGTGCTACCTCCATGCTGATCTTGTCCAGTTCTGACCCAGCCCCAGAGTTAGTTCTCTGTTGTTTCGCCAGGCTGACCTTCACTTGATAGGAGCCGCGGGGACCTTCAGTATCGGGGCCCTTGTTGAGCAGCTTCAGTGTTGGAGCAGGAACTTTGAGTGGCTTGTTGAAGCAGAATGCGCCGTCCTCAACCTTGCCCTCAGTGGCTGGTTGATCAGGAAGAGGTGGGGGGCAGGAGTCGCACTGCTCTGACGATTTGTCAGGCACAAACTTGAAGGTGATATTCTTCCGGCTCTCCTGCGCGTCCTCAGACAAGCCGTCAAAACCAAAGTCCACCCATTTATTCCCTATCTTATCCCCGGCAGGGCGGACTTGTTCAATACACATGCGACCGAAAGATTCTTCGAATTTTTTACGGCAGCAGCCTTCGCAGGGAAACCGGAGAGTGGGCAGGAGAGCTCGCTCCTCGCTTTTCTGAGGCAGCAAGAAACGAAAAATGGAACCGGTTTTACCAAGATCATGGGCAGAAAGCCGAAGATGGCGTCCTTCAGTAGACCAGGGATCAGTCATTTGCCCTGTGACAAGTTTGCGAGCGGCCTTTTTCTCTCCGCCAATGCCCACGTAGCCCAGCACATCGAGCTGTGGAACCCATTTGTCGTCTTTGCTGACCTGGGCCAGTTGCCACAGGCTGTCGATGAAAGGTACTGTGATGTGTTCAAGCTGTCCCTGGATATCCGCAACGACATCAGCCTCGCCAACAGCCGGGGTATAAGGCCGCCAATTATCTCCTTTGCCCGTGTTGACCATCTTGTGCAGTTGTCTGGCCGAGACGGGCACTTCCCTTTGTCCGTTTTCATCCGTCGAGGAATAGAGCTTCTGGCCTGTAGCATCCCAGCTTTCACCCTCGTCATCAGTATTTGTGTCAAGGAAAACCGCCATGTTGGGGGGCTGGTTGTCCGCCAGCTGCCACTTGACAGGAATTTTTTCCAAAGGGCTCTGGTTGTCCAGGAGTGATTTGAGCTTGAGCGTCACCAGAGCGTGTTCTTTCTGGAAATAGCGACGGCTGTACCCTGCTTTTCCTCCTGACACACTCGGGCGCTGGAGAATGACCTCGTCCTGATCTGCATGCGGACAGGCGAAACCATCGGTGGCCTGCGGCGCATTGTTCTTCCACCCGAGTTCTGCCTTGCAGCCGAAAGCAAGCATGAACGGCTCTGATGCCGTCTGGTTGTCATCGGATGCCTGATACACCGCTTTGATCGCAACAACACCGGCCCGGTTGTCAGTGCCTTGCACGGTATAGACAGCGGCGTTGTTCTCTTGTTCGGTTTTCAGCAGGTTTATCTCGACAGCTTTCAGCAGCTTTTGGAGTGTCTCGTCATTGAACCATTGAGCCTCGTGTGTTGCCTCCAGGTGCAGCTTTTTCATGCGGTCATCAAACGACTGCGTACCCTTGTCGTCCGGCAGCCAGGCGCGCACCTGGTATTGCCCCTTGGGACCTTGCGTGTCGGTGGGCTGATCGTCGGCAGACGTCAGTTGCGGATTTGCTGAGAATTTTTTCGGGCGCAGGACTCTGGTTTCTTCCGCTACAGGAGCACGCTGCTCGCTTTCCTGGCCGTAGTATTTGACTGTTACCTCCACACTGAGAGCATCTGTGGGCACAGGTGTCGTTGTGACCTGAAAGCTCCCCAGCTGATCCGTTCTCGTTTTTTGGGTGTGCTCACTGTCATCGGCATGGCCGTGCTGTGTTCCCCCGGGCTTCGTCTGTATTTTGTAGGTCACCAGGATTTTCTGACCCTGCAGGGGGAGTGGCAGGGGCTGGCCTTTCCTGGCGAGAGGGACCGTTTCAGGGACACAACCGCCCTTTCTGTAATACAGATGCCCTTGTATTGTCAAAGGCATAGGGCTCCGGCTTTCGTCGAAAAACATATCCGACTGCAGGCATAAATCCTCTCGTTCCTGCTCGCCATAGCCAAACCGCAATAACCGCGTATTCGCTGCCGCTATCCCGGTCAGAAGCAGGCCAACTACACAACAAAGGACACAGGTCCAATGGGAGGCAGACTTGTTACAGATGGAATTGGTCACGGCTACAGATCCGACAGCTCACCCATACTGATCTACCGAGGCAGAGTTCACAAAACCGTCACCAGAATCTGCTGCTGTACGCCAGACACCCGTCGGGATGCGGGCGAGGGGCACTGCCCCGCAAACCCGTCCAGGGCCGACAAGGGTTGCCGACATCCAGACGAAGAAGCAGGCAGCACCACTGGCGCAAGGCCTGACGGACGGCTGCCAAGGCACCGGAGGCCTTGACCGGCCTTCGGCTGTGATGCGAAAGCGATGACCTGGCTGTACTTGACGCGCAACAAGGAGACGGTGACTGACGATATCCACAGCGCTTTTCATGATGCCCGAGCTTCCCGCCTCAGCCAGTATAACGCTGTGACCGGGGTCTGCTGGATTATTTGCTCTTGTCAGTTGCCAAGGTATGGACCCCAGGGCGCAGGCGACTGTGGCACATCTTGTGGTTGCGTCATCCATCGTGGCCGGCTGATCTGGTAGACAGATGTGCCGGATGTCAGGCAGAGCAAGGTTCCTCCTGGCCTGTGAACGGCGCGGCATGCGGCGACAGTTTCAATACTCAAAGTCTTTGCTCCTTGCCGTTCGAGACCTCAGAACACCAAGTGGGTCCCTTTTTCTTCCCCTGACCTGGCCATGCCAGTAGATCAGCCCGTTTTCTCAGAGCCTGTTCGTCTCGATAGTGCCAAGCTGCTTTTTCGGAGTCTCATCATCTAGCCATTCGGTGTGTCGTCTTCGGTTTCAGGCAGCTGCTCCAACGCCAGACCATCGTCTTCGTCCGCCAGGTCAGCCTGCGCCTGGTGGCCACTGGGGGAATCTTGAACAGGGGCGGTCTGAGTGTCGGCAAGATTCGATAGCCCAGGAGAAGAGGACATGTCCAAGCAGAATGCGCCGTCCTCAACCGGCTCCGCAGTGTCTGGTTGATCGGGAACCTGCGGGGAGCAGGATGCGCACGCCTCTGACGATTCTTCCGACACAAACTTGATGGTGATATTTTTTCGGCTCTCCTGCGTTTCCTCACTCAAGCCGCCAAACGAGAAATTAGCCCCTATAGGGCGAACTTGCTCAATACACATCACCCCCCCATGCTGCGCTAATATTCCGCGACACGCATCCCCGCAAGGAAACTGGAGGGGGCTGGGCGCTTGCGGCGTTTTTTCCTGCGGCAACAAGAAAGAAAAAATGTACCCACTTTGATCAGCACGACGGGCAGAAAGTCGAAGCTGGCGTCCTTCAGTAGACCAGGGATCAGTCATTTGCTCCGTGACATGTGGGCGAGAGGCTTTGCTCTTCCTGTCAGTGCCCACGTAGCCCAGCGCAGAGAGCTGTGGGATGCTTTCGGCGTCTTTGCTGGCCTTGAACAGCTGCCACAGGCTGTCGATGAAGGGGACTTCGATGCGCTCAAGCTGTCCCTGGATATTCGCAACGACAACAGCCTTGCCAACAGCCGGGGTATAAGGTCGCCAATTCTCCTTGTCCTTGTTTTCCATCTTGTACAGTTGCCTGGCCGAGACAGGACATTCGCTGTGCCCGTCTGTATTCGTCCGGGAATCGACCTGCTGGGCAGCAGGATTCCATTGGTCATCCGGGTTACCAGTCGTTTGTTGAAGGAAAACCGCCATATTGGGGGGCTGCTTGGCCGCCAGCTGCCATGTGACGGGGATGTTTCCCAAAAGGCGGTTGTTGTCCAGGAGGGATTTGAGCCTGAGCGTCACCAGGGCGTGTTCTTCCTGAAAATAGGCATTGCTGTATGCCCCCGGGGCTACTGGTCGCTGGAGAATTACCTCGTCTTTTGGTTCATGGGGACATTCGACTACAACCTGTTTGTCAGTATTGAAAGTTTGCGGTGCGTTGTTGCTCCAATCGAGTTCTGCATTGTATCCAAAAGCGAGAAGGAGCGGCACTGACTCGCTTTCTATGCCGCCGTCTTCTGTTTCGTACACCACCTTGAGGGCAACAACACCGGCCTGTTCATCCGAGCTCTCCACCTTGTAGCTGAGGGTATTATCCGATGAATTGTCAGGATTCCAGCTAATCCTGCTGATAATAATTGTGTTGACATCCTTTAGGGGGGGAAGAGGATCTGGCCATGAAACATCCTGTGTTGCCTCCAGCCTGATATTGTCCCGTTCAGGCCCTGGCCCGAAGTTATGTCCCTTGTTTTTTGGCAGTCTGACATCCACGAAATAGGGACCTTGGGGACCTTCAGTATCGGGGCCCTCGTTGCGTACCAGCAGTGTTGGAGGAGGCAGATCGTAGCAGAATGCGCCGTCCGCCACTGGCTGCTCAATGGCCGGTTGTATGGGGTGGGGCGGGCAGCAGGACCTGCACCCTTCGCGCGATTCTTCAGACACAAACTTGATGGTGATATTTTTTCGGCTCTCCTGCGCCTCCTCTTGCCCCCCCTGCACATATAGCGGATCACGGTCATCAGGCCGGACCTGTTGAAGACAAACGAATCCCTTATGAGACGCGAGGGCCTGCCGGCAGGAATCCTCGCAAGCAAACCCGAGCTGGCCAGATTTCTGGACCTTGTGGAACAAGAGGCGGCTGGGAGAACCCATTCCAGAGGGAGAGTCGGAAGGGTCGGAAGAGTCGGTAGAGTAGGTAGAGTAGGTAGAGTAGGTAGAGTCGGTAGAGTCGGTAGAGTCGGTAGAGTCGGCAGAGCGGGCAGAGCGGGCAGAGAACAGAGCCTGGCGTCCTTGAGTGGAGCTTTCCTCGTTAAATTGCGCGGCGACCAGCTTGCGAGAGGCTGGTGTTTGTCGGTCGGTGCCCAGGTAGCCCAGCACCTTGAGGTATGGATAACCCTTGTCGTCTTCGGTGCCCTCCATCGCCAGCCACTGGCTGTCGATGAAGGGCACCTGTATCTGTTCCCGCTGCCCCTGGATATCAGCCCGCACGACAGCATGGCCCGTGGTTGGGGTGTAACTTCGCCAATTTGACTGGTCCTTGTCGACCATCCGGTACAACTGCCTGGCCGAGACGGACACACGGCTTTCCCCACTGTCATCCGTGCTTGCAGCGGCCCGCTGGTCTGCGGCAGACCATTCAATCCCATTGTCCTCAACCTTGTTTTGAAGGAAAACAGCCATATCGGGGGGCTGGTTCGCCAGCCGCCAGGTGACAGGGACGCCTTGCAACCGGCGCTGGTGGTCCAGGAGAGAGCTGAGCCTGAGCGTTACCAGAGCATTCTCGCTCTGGAACAAGGGGTTTCCGTAACCTTGTTGGCCTTTGTGCGTCACCGGACGTTGAAGAAGTACCTCGTCTTGATACTCAGGCGTACTGGCGATCGTACTGGCGATGCCACTGACAGGTTGCCGTGCGTTGTTCTTCCAGCTGAGCTCTGCCTTAAACCCAAAAGCCAGTATGAAGGGCTTCGATTTTAGTGCAGTGCTATCGTCTGGCCTGTACACCGCCTGCACCGCAGCAAAGCCGACCTTGCCGTCATGCCTGTTTACGGCATACATGGCACTGTTGCATTGAGGGTTTTTGCCTAGCAGCGTTATATCAACCGCAGAATCTTCCTTGTCCAGCTGCGCAAGATCGAGCCATTGCGTATCATCTGCGGGTTCCACACTCAGTTTTGCAATGCGTTCCTTAAAAGGAGGGTCCCCGTCCTCCTCGTCCGCCAGGGTGGCCTGTAGTTCATAGCGGCCCCAGGGGCCTTGAGTATCGGGGCCCGGGTGGCCGACCAGCGCCAGGTGTGGCGTGTCTCGCCATCTCGTCGTGCGCAGGACTTTTTTGTGCTTGATCAAAGGATTACGCCGCTCGCTTTCCTGCCCGTAGTATTTCACTGTGACATGCAGCTGGATGGCATTGTTTTCGACAATAGCTGTGGCTACGCGGAAAGACCCCAGATAATTCGTTGTCGTTCTGAAGGTGCGGCTGGTGTGATTCGTGTCGCCATTGGCAGCACTGCATGGCCTCAGCTGTGCCTCATAGGTCACCACCACCTTTTGACCTGCCAGGGGGAGTTGCAAGGGCTCTCCTTTCGAGGGGCTCTTGTCCGCACAACCACCTTCTCTTTCATACAGCCGACCTTCTACTACCAGCTCCATGGTGTCCTCGTCCTCGTCGAGAAGGGTGAAATACGGCTGCAAGCACAAATTCTCCTTTTGCTGCGGACCATAGCCAAACTGCAATTCCAGCGCCTGAGTCGCTGTAGCTATTCCGGTCAGAAGTAGCCCCGCAGTCAGGAGAACGGCGGGCCTTCGGCAGGAGCCCGGCCCTTTTGCCCACAATCGTTCCAGGTTGCAATCCCTACAGTTCATCTACATCAGCACCGCGTTTGCGTAAATCGTCACAAGAATCAGCCATGCCGTACGGAAAGCTTGTCAGGCAACCGACACAACGAGGACCCGACAGGAGCCCGCCAGGCAAGGCGGATTCGTACGCTTCAGGGGTTTGTGTCAGTCGCAGCAAAACCCACGTCTTGATATGCAAGCTGTGATCAGACTACAGGGGAGACCTCAGCACCTCTGCGCTGACCGTAATGTTTTCATCCTGCGGCACTGTGAAAGTGACATAAACGTTCCCCTGGGCGTTCGACAGGGCATTGATGCTGACAACCTTGTCTGTGGTTGTCGTGAGGCCCGGGCTGCCGGGCCCACCCAGTATAATGCTGTGATTGACACCTGCGCGCTTATCCACTCGTGTCAGTTTCCAGATCATGGGAACACCTGCCATGGGAGCCCCTGCCTTGCTTTTCACCTTGGCCATCATGGTGACGGGCTGACCTGGTGGGATGTAAGTCTGATCGTGTGCAGCAGAGGGTTGTTCTTCCCCATAGACGGCGAGGAAAGGCCCCAGGGTTTCAATGTCCAGGGCATCGCGATCTATGGACTTTAACTTGTAGTCCACAAAATTCCGGTAGTGGCGGGTGGCAAAGCGCGTGGCCATATCCGGATCATTGCCGAACAGCGCGTGATGGGTCACTTTCTGCAACTGCTGGCGAAGGGGCTGGTCCAGGTTGAAGGTCAGCAACATGCGCAGGCTGATTCCGTTGGTGTTGACACCTGGCCGAAAGACATGTGTCGCAGAAAATGTCACCAGCGGCACTGCATGGTAATTCAGTGTCAGCGCGACCGCATGCGGGTCACTCTCTGTCAACCCCTTGTTGTCGACCAGGCTGGAACGGTCGCTGCGAACATGGAACAGACTGGCCTTGGCGCTCAGGTCCAGCAGCAGGGGCAGGCCTGCTTGCAGCGAGATTTCATAGGTGTGGGCCGGACGCTCCAGCAGGCGGGCCTCAATCGAGGTGGGGTCGGGCTGCGACCGGGAGCCGGGCGCAGCCTTCCAGTCTGTCAGGGGCTTGTAGTAGTTTCCGGTCAGCTGCCACCAGGGCGCCATAACCTCAAGTCCCAGGCTGGCGCGCCGGTGTTTCTGATTCAGGTCCCAGTCAAAAAACAGATTCAAGCCCAGGGTGTTGTGTTCGTCTACGCAGGTGCGGTACACAAGGCCGACATCAGCCAGGGTGCGCCCAGGCTGGCTCAGCGTCTGATCTGTCAGGCCATGGCCGCCGAGCGCGAGCAGCACTGTGTTGCGCTGTCCAGGATACAGCGGCTTGAGGTAGTCAATACCCCAATGCAGGCCCCCGTTATATTTTCTGTCCAGGTGCTGTTTGCCCTCCCAGCCGGTCCCCAGATCGATTCGGCTGCGACCGTTGTGTTTCTGGCGAATACCGGTGTCAGCGGTCGGGACATCAGGCCGCATGACATCGGTGCGCATGACATCGGTGATGTGCGGATGAGCCGGTTGTTTCAGTTTGCCAGGTACGGACTTCTTGCCTCCCAGAGCGGGCAGTTGCAGAACCCGGCGGGCTTTTGCACCAGAAGTCGGTCCGCCGCTGTCGCCAGCTTTGCTGGCCTTGTCCGCCTTGCTCGCTGTGATTGGGCGTGCGCGTGGCCAGCCACCTTCATGGCTTTCCGGGGCGGGGTGGGAGGCAGCAATCATCGCAGACACCGTGCCGGCAAGGTCGTCCCGTACCGGCAGGGGGGACGCAGCCAAAGGGAATGCGGCGATCGTACAAGCGGCCGCCACAGTCGCCAGGTCCAGAGGGAGAAGGCAGGTGCCTGCCGCCGTTCTCTGGTGCCGTTTGATGACAGTACCGCCCCCCTCCCTCCCATCTGAAGCTGAAGGGACCGAAGGCAGGACGCCCCCACCAGGCTTACAGGGAGCCACGTTGCCAAGTGCTCCGTGAGTGCTCCAGGCGAGCTCCCGCCGTTGGCGACGTTCGCCCCGTCTTCGCACCCCGGGTGTGCAGGAACCTTGAGGGAATCAGTGAGCGCACCGGCGACATCAGCGGTTTTCCTGAAGCAAAGCCATACTGCCAAATTCCAGAGGTCCAGGGGGACAGGCGCACAACCTGATGGACACCTGCTGCCGCTCCCGGACGGCAGCAGCACACCGGGTTGGCCCGCCTGTACTTTGCAATAAATGCAATAAATCCTCTGCTTGTTGCACGCGGCGGTAGTGTTCTGGTCCATAACAAGCCTTGGCATCGACGCTGCACCAGCAGCCGTACCCTTCTCTCATCCCCCTATTTTTCATTCCCCTATTTTCCATTCCCCTATTTTCCGAAGAGGGACTCGCCGCACGTTCGGCCAAGAAATATGGCTCAAGTTTCAGCAGTGTCAAGAGAGGCTGCCTGCTTTTTCAATTGTCGCGATACCGACCTTGTGATCACCGGCATGGCGGGGCTCTGCCGGCTGGCGGTGAAACAGGGGCGTAAATGGCGGGGCAACGGGCGCCAGCTTCAACCGGTTGCTTTCCCGGTTTTTCAATGACCGGTGGAAGCAGACACCGTTCCCGGGGCCTGCCTGATGGGGAGGTAGAGCCTGAGGACTGCACAAAGATACGCAATGCAGAGCCAGCCTGCTGGTGCAACAGCAGGGCTGGACGTTTTCTTTTTGGCAAGCGTGAGTCTTTGGAAAGAGAAGAAGGAAAAGAAAGAGAGGGGGCAAGCTTGTCGGTCTGTGAACAGCCACTCCGGCCCGAAGGCCGGAGCTTGTCAGTGAACAGATTCAGCCTCAGGCTGCGGTGGGTGTGGAATCGGCTGTGTGCGGTTGGGCTCCAGGGCTGCGGTTCTGCGCTACCGGGCCGAAGTGTTCCAGCGGGAAGTCATTGACTTCGATAATGGCCAGCACCTCCTTTTCAAAGTCCAGCATGAAGCTGGCCTCTTCTTCGCTCAATACACCCAGGGCTACGCCTTCCCTGATACGGCCCTCAATGCTCAGCTCCGTGTTTTTGTATTGGCCTGCCTTGACCGCCTTGTGAATCTTTCGGTAAAGCGGTTCCGCACGCTCCACATCGGTCAGCAGGGCGTCGTACTTGTGCAGGAAGGCGGGCCCTGTGGCGGCACGATAAGCCCCCTGGATCATCCGCTCACGTGTGTCTGTATGCGCGGTAATCAGTGCCGAGATCTTGTTGATCAAAGCGTCTTCCGGCTGTCTGGCGCGACGGCCGCGCGGAAAAGCCAGGCCACGCACCACCCAGGCCAGCAGACGGTTGGGAAGGTTGTCCAACACCGCGCTGAGCGCCGCTTCGAAATTGTAGAAAAGTGTTTTGCAGGCATATTCCACCAGCGGGAGATCAGAGCTGGCCTGCTCCTGATCTTCCCAGTGCTTGAGTACGCAGGACGCCATGTACAGCGCCGAGAGCATGTCCGCCAGACGGCCGGAAATCATCTCTCTAAAGCGCAGCTTGCCACCGAGAGACAGCATGCAGACGTCCACCATCAGGGCAAATGAGGCCGCATAGCGCTCTATCTGTTGATAGTAATGACGAACCGGTGTATCCACCGGCACCCTGGCCAGGCGGCCATGGGTCAGGCCCAGCACCAGCGAGCGGGTGGCGTTGGTCATGGCAAACCCGACATGGGCAAACAGGGCCTGGTCAAAGGCCGCCAGGTCATCGGCGTGGGCGGCCCGCATTTCCGAGAGCACATGAGGATGACAGCGTATGGCGCCCTGGCCGAAGGTAATCATGGTGCGGGTCAGGATGTTGGCCCCTTCCACGGTAATGCCGACCGGAACTGAGGCATAGCCGGATGACAAGTAATTGTCCGGGCCGGTCATCACGCCCTTGCCCCCGTGGATGTCCATGGTATCCATGGCAATATGGCGGGCAATGTCTGTCAGATTATATTTGAGGATGGCGGCGGCCACCGACGGCTTCTCCCCCTGATCAACGGCTATAGCCGTAATGCGGGCGGCGGCAGTCGCTATGTAGGTGTTGCCGGCAACACGCGCCAGGGCCTCCTGTACGCCCTCCAGCTGACAGATGGGAATGTTGAACTGACGACGCAGACGGGCATAGGCGCCACTGGCGGCCACACCAAACTTGCCACTGCCAACGCCAATGGAAGGCAAGGTGATACAGCGTCCCACCGACAGGCATTCGACCAGCATCCGCCATCCCTGGCCGCGTCCCGGTGCGCCTCCGATCAGAAAATCCAGAGGGATGAAAACATCCTTGCCCTTGATGGGACCGTTCAGGAAAGGAGAGCCCAGCGGTTTGTGTCTGGTACCTATTTCCATGCCTTCCAGGTCTCGGGGCAGCAGCGCCAGACTGATGCCGATGTCCGGCTCTTCGCCGATAAGGCCTTCGGGGTCAAAGAGGCGGAACGCCAGCCCCACGACTGTGGCAATGGGTGCCAGGGTGATATAACGCTTGGAGAAATTCAGCCGTATGCCAATGACTTGCTCACCTTCGTACTCGCCCCGGCAGACAATGCCCGTATCGGGAAGCGAAGTGGCGTCGGAACCTGCACGCGGGCCGGTCAAGGCAAAGCAGGGGATGTCACGGCCATCGGCCAGACGGGGAAGATAGTACTCTTTCTGTTCTTCGGTGCCGTATTTTACCAGCAGCTCACCGGGGCCCAGTGAGTTGGGAACGCCCACGGTGCAGAAAGCCGTCACGGACAAACCCGACAATTTTTGCAAAATGGCAGATTGCGCCTGGGCCGAGAAGTCCAGGCCTCCGTATTCCTTGGGAATGATCAGTCCCAGGAAACGCTCTTGCTTGATGTAGTCCCAGACTTCGGCGGGCATATCGCCTTCACGGGTGATCTCCCACTCGTTGATCATGGAACAGAGGGTGTCGCACTGGTTGTCCAGAAAGGATTGCTCCCTTGGCGTGAGCCTTTGGTCGGGGTGTGCCCTGAGCCGGTTCCAGTCGGGTTTGCCGGAAAAGATCTCGCCTTCCCACCACACAGTGCCCGCTTTCAGGGCTGTTTCCTCTGTGTCAGAAATGTCGGGGAGCAGACGTTTGTAGAGGGACAGCAGTGGGCGGCTGAGCCAGTGCGCTCGCAGGGGTTGGTGTGTCAGCACGGCCAGCAGTGTGGCCAGGATTGCCGCTATCAGGACGATGCCGGTGGCAGCGCCAAAGAGCCAGGCAGCGGCGGCGAAGAGCCCCAGAACGGCGGCGGATCGGGACAGCCCTTGCTTGCTATAGGACAAGGCAAGGGCGGTTGTTGCCAAAAGTACAGACCACAGGAGCACGGCAATACCTCGTTGCAGGTTGCAGGAGAGAGCCTCCCATGAAAGCACATTTTCGGGTCTGAGATAACCGGCTGCGTTATGACGCAGCCGGTTTGGCTGTTGTCAGCCCTGGGTGAGGTCGATGCGGTAGAGGGCAAAGCCTTCCTTGTCTGTCCCGACAGCCTGGACGGGGTGGAGGGCATGCTTCTTGATAAAGTCGGCGGCCAGGGTCGAGGGCGCCGTTTCAAAGCGCACATCCAGCCGGGTTTTGGTGTGCAAGGGGGCCAGCTTCCAGTTGTGATCGGCACTCGTCCTGACCTGTCCTTGCGCCTTGCTGACCCTGGCGACGTAGTCTGCCAGAATCTGGCGCGTCTCATCCGGTGCTGCGACCAGCACCCGCGTTTCTCCGGTGCCAGGAAAATGGCCGCCACCCCAGGCGCGGTAGTTGTTGGTGGCCAACAAGAAAGACTGATCGGCCCGTACCGGTTTTCCTTTCCAGCGCAATTGCTTGATCCTGTGGGCGGCGGGGTGTATCAGCTTTCCGTCGCCGTCGTAGCGGCTGGGCTGGCTGACATCGATGCTGTAGGACAGGCCATCGATGACATCAAAGTTGTAGGTACGAAATTGCGCCCAGTTGATCAGCTGCTGCGGCCGGCTGGAGTGGATGTCGATCTGGTTGAACAGTCCGGCTGAGCGCTCCAGCCACTCTTTGACATCCGAGCCGGTCACTTTCAGCACCACGAGGGTGTTGGGATACAGGTAAAGATCCGAGACATTGCGGCGCGTCAGGACGCCCTCTTCCACTGTTGTGTAGTTTTCCGGGTTGTTGTGACGCCCGCCGGCCTTGAAGGGGGCGGCAGCGGCCAGAATGGGCAGGCCTTGCAGTTCGGGCTTGTTTTCAGACAGCTTCTGAACGTAGTCGATCTGGGCCTGGTTGACGATCTGGGTGGTGGCATCGTCCTGGACCAGGGATAAAAAACTGTAGAGGGGAGTGTCTGAGCGTCCGACCTCCACATCAAGAAACGCACGTGTCCGGGCTTTTTCGTCTGCCAGTTTTTTTGCCAGCGCATGGTCAGCCTCCACCAGCGGTGTGCCGTCGGCTGTCATGATCGGGCGCGCCTGTGCCCGGCCCTGGACGACATGCCACCGGTTGCGGCGCTGTTCGAGTGTCAGATCAATAACCCCCAGGTGGCTGCCCCAGCGTCCGGCCATGACGGCTGGTACACCGTTGATAGTACCCCTGGCGCTGTCAACGCCCGCCAGGTCGGCATAGTCATCGGAAGGAAACACACTGTGACTGTGGCCGAAGGCAATGGCGTCTATGCCGGGCACTGTGCTGAGGTTGTACACGGTGTTTTCAGCCATGGGGTGGTAAGGTGTAGAGCCGAGGCCGGAGTGGGCCAGCACGACTATGACCTCTGCGCCCTCTTCTTTCAGTCTGGGCACCAGTGTACGTGCTGTTTTGATGATGTCCTGCACCTTGATTTTGCCCGCCAGGTGACGATGATCCCACTCCATGATCTGGGGTGGCACAAAACCGAGGAATCCCACCTTGAGCGCATGCTCGCGCCCGGTACTGTCCTTGATTTGCATGGTTTTCAGCAGCCATGGCTTGATCAGGGGTTTTCCGGTCGCAGTATTGAGGACGTTGGAGCAGATCACCGGGAAACGGGCACCGGCCAGCGCGGTTTTCTGGTAGTCCAGCCCATAGTTGAAGTCGTGGTTGCCCAGGGTACCCAGGTCGTAGCCCAATGCGTTCATGATCTGGTAGACGGAATGGGCCCTGCCGTCTGGCTGCAAGCCCTGGGCCGCCTGCCAGTCGCCCATGGGAGAACCCTGGAGCAGATCGCCGTTATCGACCAGAAGCACGTTTTGTTCTTCGGCCCGTGCCTGGTGTATAAGGTTGGCCGTACGCACCAGTCCGAAGCGCGTGGTGGGGGCGTCCTTGTAAAAATCATAATCCAGGGCGTTGGCGTGGATGTCTGTGGTTTCCAGAATGCGCAGCCGCGCGGATGGTGGTTGGTCTGCACAGGAGGAAGTGGCGCTCAGCAGGCAGGACAGGGCAAGGGCACAGGCTGCCGTGCCCGAAGAAATCCATGTAGTCATAGTGGTAAGGCACAGGTGTAAACAGGAAAAGGGTGGGGTACAGGCAGGCCATCCCTGGACGGCCGGGCAGCAGTCGTCCTCAGTCGCTGGTGCGACTGTAGCGCACTGGTGCCTTGTTTTAAAGGGGGGGCGCTTGTTGCTTGTACAGGAGGACAGGGCGTGTTTGTGGTGTCGGGCTGTCTCGGCCCTGGCAGGAATGCGTGTCTGCATTGATGTTGTTGTTCACAGGTTGGAGCGCAGGTTAGTGTTCTGGCCGGCTCTGGGTGGCGGGGCAACGCCCGTTCGCCTGCATGAGGAGGAGCGCCAGGCTTGTGTTGCCATGTTCGTCAGCACAGCAATGGGGAGGCCTTGCCGTGAGCTGAGTGTTCCGGATGCGCCACCGGCACAAGTGAGGAGGAAAAGTGCACTTGCGCAAGAGTGGCAGGCTGTTGTCAAAGAAAAAAAACAACCAAAATCCGCCGGTTGCGCAAAGCCAGTCTATGCTCGGGCGGGTGCTTTTCTTTGCTCGCAAACAGTGGAAAGCCAAAGGGAGGCCATGAGGCCCGCCTGGTGAGTCCATAGCGCGCCCGGCTTGTGCTTTTACTGCGACTTGGCTCTGGTGTGGGCCTGTTGCAGGACCCGTCCTTGGGAAAAGCATGCAGTGTGCAGTTTCTGCGCTGGAGACAGTGTGGCCCCGGGATTGCCAGGAAAAATATGCAGATTACAGGCCTGGTTGATGCGGCGCTGTCCTCGTTCAGCAGGACGCGTTCAGCAGAATTTGTGCAATAGCCAGGGTCAGACCTGTTTTCGGCGTCTACATTGCTACTCTTGTGCGCGTGTATGCGCTTGCATGTGCTGGTGTGAAGAGGCGTGAAGAGGTTTGTCTGCGTGCTCAGGCCCCCCGTGAAACCTGTCGTCTGGGAACAAGGAATTGCCGACACAGCATTGGTCGTTGACAATGCTGCTCCGGAAAAAAACTTGTCACAGCGGTGCTGTTGCGAAAGTCTGTCCCCCGGACAAGGGTGGGGTGCTGTGCTCCATGAAGTCACCGGGCTTGGTAGCACCTTGCCCGTCAGGGGCTGGCATGCTCCGCTTGCCGGCTTGAGCCAGGAGCAAAAAGGTCGCGGAGGCAGGAACCAGGAAGGCTGGACAAGCGTCTGATGTTATAGGAGGGCCGGAATTATCAAGGCCTGCTGCTTTTTGTTGGCCTTGTGACGAGGAGTGCGCAAGCGCAAGGGCGTAACAGCGCGATAGCGATAGCCATAGCGACAGAGAGTGGCGAACAAAAGCAAAGCCCGCATGGCGCAAAGCTGTGCAGCTTGGCACCTGCAACGACTTGTCTGCACGGCACGTGTCCGTGCGGTGGTCGGGAGCCAGCTCTGCCATGTGATGTGAGAAAACCGGAAGAGAGTCTACGAGTTTGTTGCCAGAGATGGCTGCTGAATGGCAAGTGCCCGCTGGGAGGTGGCGCAGGGGCCGCAGTGATCATCCGGTCGTCTCGCGACCCTTTTTTCACGAATCTTCCGTGCGGGGAGCCGTTTTCTCTTGCCGTGAAGAACACCAAAGCGGAGATGCCTGTGGCAGCCTCCGGTTAACCCAAAAACCAACAAAAAAGGAGAAAGAGCATGTATGTTTTGCAAAAATGGCAACAGAGCTCCCTGACGGCACGTGTGCTGGTGGGGATGGTACTCGGGATCTGTGTAGGACTGACTGCCCAGATTTTTTTTCCGGAAAGTGCGTTTTTTACACGCTATTTCTCTGATGGACTCTTCAGTATTCTGGGCCAGATTTTTATGGCCTGTCTCAAGATGCTGATTGTCCCCCTGATCTTTGTTTCACTGGTGGCCGGTACCTGCTCGCTGGGTGATGCCCGCTCGCTGGGGCGTCTTGGTATGCGAACGGTGGGGCTCTATCTGTTGACGACCTGTCTGGCTATCACCCTGGCTATCATGGGGGGGTTGCTGGTGCAACCGGGCGAGGGTGCCAATCTGGCATCGGCCGCCAGTTTTTCGGCACAGGCGGCGCCTTCTCTGGGAGAGATTGTCGTTAGTATGTTTCCTACCAACCCCATAGGGGCCATGGCTGAAGGAAACAGTCTTCAGATTATCGTCTTCGCCTTGATGTTTGGTCTGGCGGTGTCGGCAGCAGGATCGCGTGCCACCCGGGTAGTGGAGCTGTTCACCGGTCTCAACGAAGCGATGATGAAGCTGGTGGCCATGGTGATGCAGTTTGCGCCCTATGGGGTGTTTGCGCTGATGGGACGCCTGTTCTTTCGTATTGAATTTTCCGCCATTGCGAACCTGCTGGCGTATTTCCTGCTCGTGGCGGGTTTGTTGATCGTCCAGCTGCTGGTGACCTACAGTGGCTTGCTTCGGCTGTTTGCGGGCCTTAATCCGTTCATGTTCCTCAAGAAAATGGAAAGCGCCATCATGTTCGCTTTCAGCACGGCCTCCAGTAATGCCACGATTCCGGTATCGATGGAAACGGTGAATTTCCGCATGGGGGTCTCCAGTCGCGTCTCTTCCTTCACCATCCCACTGGGAGCCACGATCAACATGGATGGCACCGCCATTATGCAGGGCGTGGCCACGGTGTTTATTGCCCAGGCGTTTGGTGTGCCGCTGGGGTTGTCTGACTATCTGACTGTCATACTGATGGCGACCCTGGCGTCTGTGGGGGCAGCCGGTGTGCCTGGTGTGGGCCTGGTGACCCTGGCCATGGTGTTGAATCAGGTCGGGCTGCCGCTGGAAGGTGTGGCCTTGATCCTGGGTGTTGATCGTCTGCTGGACATGATCCGTACGGCGGTCAATATCACGGGCGACTGCGTGGTCACCTGCATAGTGGCCAAGCACGAGGGTGCGTTGGACGAAAGCGTGTACAACGATCCGAACGCCATGGATCTTGCTGTGTCCTTTCCGGAGAAGAGTCGCGATCCGGCTGTGGGTTGAGCGGGTGTCCAGGCTGGTGATGGCTCTGCTTGTTCTGTAGAATCGCCGCTTTTGCTTTTCGGGTTGTCGCCTCTTTCACCGCTGGTGGAGGCGCGGCCGCCCGCTGACATGCGAAGCCATCCATGGAAAACCTTTGTGCCCTGACTCAGGCCGCGCTGGCTGCGGTAAACACAGCCGCCAGCCTGGCAGATCTGGACAAGATTCGAGTCCATTATCTCGGAAAGAAAGGCGAGATCAGCCTGCTGGCGCAGGGGTTGCGCCAGCTTCCTGCCGCAGAGCGCCCCGCCCGGGGGGCTGAGATTAACAGCGCAAGAGGGCAAGTGCTCGAGGCTGTTGAACAGCGTCGCCAGTGTCTGGAGCAGGAAGCCTTGTCGGCCCGTCTGGCGGCGGAGTCTGTGGATGTGACCTTGCCAGGTCGCGGTCAAGGGCTTGGCAGTGTGCACCCGGTGACCCGGACCATGGAGCGGATTACCGACTATTTTTCCAGCATGGGCTTTGGCGTTGCTTGCGGACCGGAAGTGGAAGACGAGTTCCATAATTTTGAAGCCCTGAACATTCCAGCCCACCATCCCGCGCGGGCTATGCACGACACTTTCTACACCGAAACAGGTGCCGTGCTGCGCACGCATACCTCACCGGTGCAGGTGCGCGCGCTGCGTCAGCTGGCTGCCGGTAAAGGCCGCCTTCCTCTTGCAGTTATCTGCCCGGGAAAGGTCTACCGCTGCGACTCTGACCAGACCCACAGCCCCATGTTTCACCAGGTGGAAGGGCTCTATGTAGGAGAAGCTGGAGAACGCACCAGCTTTGCTGATCTGAAAAGTCTTCTGTCGCGCTTTCTGCGCGCTTTTTTTGAGCGCGATGATTTGCAACTGCGCTTTCGTCCTTCTTACTTTCCCTTTACCGAGCCTTCTGCCGAAGTGGATATTGCCTGGGGTGAGGGCACGGGCGAGCCGCGCTGGCTGGAAGTTCTGGGGTGCGGCATGGTGCACCCGGCCGTGTTCCGGCACGCCGGGCTGGATCCGGCGCAGTTTCAGGGATTTGCCTTCGGACTGGGTGTTGAGCGTTTTGCGATGCTGCGTTATGGCGTACAGGATTTGAGGCAGTTTTTCGATAACAGCATCCCGTTTCTGGAGCAGTTCCACTAGGTTGCGTCCACAAACGCCAGCGTCGGGTGACAAAGCCCGGACATCAGAGGAATGCCTGCGGGCTTGGGTGAGCTTGAAGAGAACAGTATGAAAGTCAGTGAACAGTGGTTGCGGGAGTGGGTCAATCCGGACGTTGATACCGCCGGGCTGATTGACAGCCTGACCATGGCCGGGCTGGAAGTGGATGGCAAGGCAGCTGTTGCGCCGGACTTTTCCGGTGTTGTGGTCGGGGAAGTGTTGGATTGCGTGCCTCACCCGAACGCGGACAAGCTGCGGGTGACACAGGTGACGGATGGTCAGGAACAATGGACGGTGGTGTGCGGGGCGCCCAATGCGCGCGCCGGCATCAAGGTTGCCCTGGCGCAACCGGGAGCAGTGCTGCCGGGCGGCATGAAAATCAAGAAGACCAAGCTGCGCGGCGTAGCCTCCTGCGGCATGTTGTGTGGTGCCGATGAGCTGGGTCTTGCAGAGGAAGCCAGTGATGGCATTATGGAACTGCCTGCTGAGGCAGTTGTGGGTACTGATCTGCGCCTTTTGATGCAGCTGGATGACCAGGTTCTCGACGTGGATCTGACCCCCAACCGGGGCGACTGCCTGAGCGTGCTGGGCGTGGCGCGCGAACTGGCCGCAGCGTTTGACGTGCCCCTTGTTGCTCACAAGATAGAAAAGGTGGCTGAGGAAAGTGATGCACGCCTGGAGGTGCGACTGGACGCGCCGCAGGCTTGTCATCGTTTTGTCGGCCGGGTGCTGGAACAGGTCGATGCCAGTCGACCAACGCCTCTTTGGCTGCGCGAGCGGTTGCGCCGCTGTGGCATAAGGGGCGTGAACCCGGTGGTGGACATTCTCAATTACGTGATGCTTGAGCTGGGACAGCCCATGCATTGCTACGACCGGGACGCCTTGCAGGCTGGGCTCTGTGTCCGCATGGGGCGGGCGGATGAAGCGCTGCATTTGCTGGACGGAAGCGAGAAGACACCGGGGATCCAGACGCTGGTGGTGGCCGACGACCAGCAGGTTCTTTCTGTGGCCGGCATTATGGGCGGTGCTTCCTCCGGCGTGACGAGCAGCAGCCGTTGCATTTTTCTGGAGGCGGCCTGCTTCGACAAGGTGGCCATGGCGGGCAGGGCCCGTGCCCTGGGACTGCATACAGAAGCTTCGCATAGGTTTGAGCGCGGCGTGGACCCGCAGTTGCCCGCCCGGGCTATAGAGCGGGCCAGTCAGCTGATTATTTCGATTTGTGGCGGCAAGGCCGGACCTGTGACAGAACAAACGCCGTCCGGTGCAGCAGCAGACGCACAGCAGAGGGCGGTCATCAGGCTGCGGCGGCAGAAGGCCACGCAGCTTCTGGGTATTGAGCTGTCTGCAGAGAGGATTGTGCAGCTTCTGACCGGCCTGGGACTGGAGCTGGAGGCGGTTGAGCCGGAGGTGTGGTCTGTTACTGTGCCCAGCTGGCGTTTTGATCTGGAAATCGAAGAAGATCTGATTGAGGAACTGATTCGATTGCATGGCTACAGGAACCTGCCGGACACTGCGCCAGGGGGTGTCTGGAATCCGGCACTGGCCCCTGAGAGTCATCTGGACTTGCGGCAACTGCGTTCTGTCCTGGTGAATCGTGGCTACCGGGAAGCGATTCACTTCAGCTTTATTGATCCGGCGTTGCAGGGCCTGTTTTGTCCTGACGAGGCCGCAGAACCGCTGGCCAACCCGATTTCCAGCGAAATGTCTGTCATGCGTACCAGCCTGCTGCCGGGGCTTGTCAGTGGCGTGCGTTCCAACCTGAACCGCCAGCACAGCCGTGTGCGCCTGTTTGAAAGTGGTCAGGTATTCCGGCGTCGGGACGACGCGCTGTCGCAGCAGCTGTGGCTGGGTGCGGCTGTATGCGGTTCCAGATATCCAGAACGCTGGAATACGGGGCGTGAGAGCCTGGACTTTTTCGATATCAAGGGCGATCTGGAGGCGCTGCTGCACAGGAGTGGCTGTGAGGCGGACTACAGTTTTCGGGCCGCGCGGCATCCGGCGCTGCATCCTGGCCAGAGTGCCGAGTTGATGCGCGACCAACAGGTAGTTGGTGTGCTGGGGGCCTTGCATCCTGGCGTGGCGCGGACGCTGGATCTGGATGTCCCGGTGTTTGTGTTTGAGGTGAACGCTGAAGTGCTGATGCGAGGCAAGACGGCTGCTTTTGGTGGTGCATCCCGTTTTCCTGCGGTGCGTCGAGATCTGGCGCTGGTGGTGGAGCAATCTACCGAGGCTGCTGCTGTTGCTGCGGTGATCCGGGCGCACGCTGGCCCTGAGCTGACGGATCTATGTTTGTTTGATGTCTACAGTGGCCCGGGTGTAGAGCCGGGGCGAAAAAGTCTGGCTTTGGGATTGACCTGGCGGCATCCGGACCGCACTTTGCAGGATGATGAAACCGAGGGTCTGTTGCAGGCTGTTCTGGAAGCCTTGTCTGCACAGCTGGGTGCCAGCCTGCGTCAATAGGTAGCCGTTTTCTGGATACTTCAGGGTCGGTATGCAAGGAAAACTTGCCTGACAGGGCCGTCTGTTATAGAGTGTGCCCCGCCCTTTGAGGAAGTCGGCCAGCGATGCACTGTTGGTCCGCTGCAGGGTGAGGTGTCCGAGTGGTCGAAGGAGCACGCCTGGAAAGTGTGTATACGGCAACGTATCAAGGGTTCGAATCCCTTCCTCACCGCCACATGATAAAAATCCCGCTACAGAGTTCTGTAGCGGGATTTTTTTGTATTGGGGTCCACCATAGGATCCCCGCCAGTGCGGTCCCTTGTCTTTGGTAGATGGGGCGGTCTGGCCGTTGAGACTGCGTGTGGCATCGTTGGCTGGACGATCCGCCCAGTGCGTTTTACTGCCTGGATGAGCATGCGCAGAAGGTCGCGCTGTTCTATTTCTTCTCAGGAAGCAGCAACAGGCTCGTCAGAGGGCATGCGGTGAATAGTGGCCATTATCACCGCAAAATTTGCGCCGAATTGTCTTGGGTTTGCGGTGAATGCTGCCTATAACCGCCTTAAAAAATGCGGTGATTATTATGTGGATTTATGAACATCGGGATTGGCCGGACATCGAATGGGATGCAAAAGTTGTCGCTACGAAGCTGGCAGATATACGGTATCGCCAAGGGAGGCTGCTTGGTCGCATGGAAGGGCTCGGCTTTGCGTTAAAACGCGAAGCGAGCTTGAGTATGCTCACCAACGACCTGATGAAATCATCAGCTATCGAAGGTGAGAATATCAACTCTGATGAGGTTCGTTCATCTATTGCTCGCAGGTTGGGCATGGATCTTGCCGGGCTTCCTTCTGCAAGTCGTGATGTTGATGCTGTCGTTGAGATGATGCTGGATGCGACGCAGCAATTTTCCAGACCACTGACCAAAGCCCGCCTGTTTGACTGGCAGGCAGCATTGTTTCCGACAGGGCGTAGTGGTATGCACCCCATTACAGTTGGCGGCTGGCGCACCACAGCAGCCGGGCCCATGCAGATTGTTTCAGGCCCGGTTGGCAAAGAAAAAGTTCACTTTGAAGCACCTTGTGCAGATTGTCTGGAAGAAGAGATGCAGAAATTTCTGGCGTGGTTTGGTGGTGGGGATGACATTGATCCCGTCATCAAGGCAGGAGTTGCGCATTTATGGTTTGTGACAATCCATCCCTTTGAAGATGGGAATGGGCGCATTGCGAGAGCGATTGCTGATATGGCGCTGGCGCGTGCTGATGGAATCCGCGAGCGGTTTTACAGTCTGTCGTCACAGATTGAGGCAGAGTGTAAGCACTATTATGCTGAACTTGAAAAGCAACAGCGCGCTACGCTGGACATCACCGATTGGCTTTCATGGTTTTTGGGGTGTTTCGGCCGGGCCATTGTCAATGCAGAAAACACACTGGGTAATGTTCTGTTCAAGGCGCAGCTTTGGGATGCCATCAACCAAAAGCCTGTTAATGAGCGCCAGCGTCTGATTATCAACCGCATGCTGGAAGGTGATTCCAAAGGATTCATGAATACGTCCAAGTATGCCAGGTTGGCCAGGTGCTCAAAGGATACGGCGCTCCGGGATATGCACAATCTCAATGAGAGAGGGGTTTTCATAAAGAATCCAGGCGGTGGACGTAGCACCAGTTACAGGCTGCCTGCTCAAGGAGATGAGGTGTGTTTTCGTTGAAGGCAAGCTGGGATGTCGGCGGTGGCAGGATGGTTGCTGTCCAGTGAGTATCGTGGTGGCTATGACGTCTGGCTGTGAAAGGAGGCCTCCCTTGGTGTGCTGCTCAATGGCAGGCCCTTTTTTGCGGCAGTGTTTCCGCAAATAATCCGGTCCATAGCGGCGGTTTCCGTCAGTGCCTTGAGCTTGTCTCGCGTGAGAGCGTGTCCAGGAGTTTGCCATCTGTGGATACGGCTATACCTTGAACTCTGCTCTCTTTGCTCCGCGTATACAGGGTGGTAACAGATGGCATTTATAATGCCGGTCTCTTGTCTCTTGTCTCTTGTCTCTTGTCTCTTGTCTCTTGTCTCTTGTCTTTTGTCTCTGTTGAGATGCAGGAACATTGTTGGGCGGTATCATCTTCTGAATGATTATCGCTTTCGCTTCTTCTATTGGCCGAGCCATTACGGTCTCTTTCAATCAGTTCAGTCTTGAGAGTCCGTCATTCAAATGGACGACAACCACCCTGCACAGCGGGTAACTAGCATGTTGTTGTTTTCTTGAGGTTTCGCATAACAATGCAGCTTCTTACCCTGTTCTATTCTTGCAGCGCATGAAATAATTTCCGGGGTTCTATTTTTTTGTGGTGCTATTCCTTGGGATTCGTCACGGTGGCACGTGCTTTACACCGCTATAGCCGTACATGTTTATTTTGGGGGGGAGAGCAAGTCAAACTGGAATGAAATATTATCATTTCTGGACTTTGTAGTGCGGGAATAGTATTTTTGTGCCTGCGCTTTTTGGCCTCGGTATTTATGGGCAGGTGATGCTTTGGCAATCTTTGGCAATGTATATAGTGTTGGAGGATTTCTGTGATGAAGAGTAGAGACTGTGAGCTTTCTGCCATGAATATGAATATAGAAGGTGAGTTGGCAAGTAAGAAGCAGGAAAAAAAGCTTGCAGAACAGGTTGAAGAAAGAAGAAATTCTCTCTCAACAGATCGTTTGGATATGTCTTATGGTGAGATATTGGGCATGTATGACCGCGATGAGCTTATAATTGATCCAGAGTTTCAAAGGCTTTTTCGTTGGGAAAGACACCAAATGAGTAGGTTTGTTGAATCTGTTTTGTTGGGCATCCCCACTCCCCCAATTTTTGTTGCAGAAAATGAAGAGGGACAATGGGAGCTTGTTGATGGTTTACAACGAACCTCAACTTTAATTTCGTTTTTCGGCTCTTTGAAAAATGATGAAAAGTGCAAAAATGGTTGGAGTCTTGATAGTGGAGAGCTTGTTCCTGAATTAGAAAATTTCAATCATTTGACATTGCCAAAAAAGTTTCTGTTAAACATTAAGCGCTCATCATGCCGAATTGAGATTTTGAGGTGGAATAGTAACTATGATATGCGTTATGAGTTGTTCAATCGCCTGAATACAGGTGGCTCGCCTCTAACGGACCAAGAGATCAGGAATTGTATATTCAGAGGAGTTGACTCGTCTTTTAATGATTTGCTCAAGGAGTTGTCCGAAGACAAAAATCTTCTGAGCTTGGTGTCTCCGACAAGCAAACAAGAAGACACTCTGTATCTGCAGGAGCTTGTGTTACGGTTTATGTCTTTGTATGAAGCTAATGGCGAGTTTAAAGGTGCCTTTATAAAACAGCATATGACTTCATATATGAAAAAAGCTGTTTCTGATGGTTTTGACAAAAATGTCTGCAAGCTTCTCACTGAAGTTTTAGAAAATTTGAGCTCTCTTGGCGCTCAAATTTTCAGATTTTCTAATGGCTGTTTTTCTACAAGTTTGTTTGATGCCATAACTGTTGGAATGGCCAAAAACATTGAATCTGTTAGGTTGTTGGATACGAAAGATATTAAATATAAAATTAACAGCTTGAAAGAAGATAAAGAGTTTAGAACATTAACTGGATCTGCAGCTTCAGGAAGGATTCGAGTTGTGAAAAGAGTAGAAAAAGGAATTTTACATTTTGCGTCATGATGAAGTATTTTTCTGAGTTAATTGAAGGCTTGAGAGAGAGTGTTGAGATGAGACGATCCAGCATGAACTCAATTTTGACTCTTCCGTTGAGATATCGACTTAAAGAAAGTGATCTGGATGTTTTTCTGATGAGCAGTGTGCCAACAGTTTATGCCACATGGGAAGGGTTTTTCGTTTCTGTTGTTCATGTTCTGATAAAGGCAGTCAATCATTGTAATGCTGGCGTTAGAGAACTGAATTTAAGTTTGGCAACTTATTATTTGGACCAGTATTGCGCATTTGAAAATCCTAAAAATGGGCTTGAAAACAAGATGAAACATGTTTCAACCATTTTTGAAAAATCAAGTTTACCTGTTGAAATAAAAAAGAGCTTTGATAAATCATCAAATATCAATCTAAAAGAGACAAATAAATTTCTACAAATATTTTGTGTGCGACTGATAGATGATAGTTACGCACATAAGCTTCACAAGCTTCTTAAATTTAGAAACAAAATTGCTCATGGAGAAGATGTCGGTGCTGTAAAAATTGAAGATCTTAATGATTTTGTTAAGTTGGTGAACAATCTCATGGACGATGTTCTTCATAATGTTGATGATTGTTTAAGAGAAAGGCGTTTCTACAATTCTTGAATGGTTTCTGTCCAGGAAACAAAATTCTTGGTGTTGCGGTCTGTAGGCATAAGTGTCAACGATGTTTTACTACAGCCCGCCTTGGTGTGCTGCTTGGTGCCACACCATTTTTTGCAGCGGTTTCCGTCAGTGCCGCGATCTTGTCTCGCGTGAACGAATGTCAGGAGGCTTGCCATTGTTGACGCCAGTTAGAGATGTCTTCATTTCATCAGATTAAGATGCCCGGTTGTTATCGAGGTACGGCTGTTGTGGCAGCCAAGTTAATGAAAGGTGAACCCGGACCTTGAGGGTGAACCTTGGAAAGCCTCGGCCAAAGAGAACCTTATCGATACCCGTGTGCCGGGTAATGGGGATGAAGGGGGCAGAAGCCTTGGCGCTGACTGCAGAAAACAAGCTGTCTTTTGTGTTGGAATGACCATCTTTAGCGATGACAGTGGCCAGGTTTTGATGAAACCCGGCCCTGCGGTTTTTTAGAGCTCGGTGCGTCCCTTGGGAATGACCAGCGCCTTTCTGAATGTGTCGGCGGAACAGTCGCTGTCGTTTATGCAGGCCACTGCCGCATCATCCGTGGAAAGGACAATGCTGCTGCGGTGGGAGCGTTTTTTGTAAACACCTTTCCTGTGCAGTTTAAAGGTATTGACCATACGAGCGGAGGCCAGAGGATACGAATGCCCCTGCGCATCCTGCAATTTGAACCAGGTATCACCATTTTCATTTTTGTCGAAGCTGTAATGCGCATAAAAAGACTCCTCAGTATCCTTGAACTGAAACAAAAAGCGTCCTGCTATCCCATATTTCCGAGATTTGCTATGGCCTATCTTGATCTGCTCACCCGGCTGAATCAATTGGTCTCTTGCCAGGAAGTTTGTATCTAATTGGAATTCCCCCCTGGGATGCTTGTCTTTGTCATAGACAACAAGGCTCTTCCGTAACTCCAGGGTGTAAGGCGTTTTGTTGAAGATCGTGACGTCTGCCTCGAACTTGTCCAAAGTCGCAGCCATGCTTCCGCTGGAAATGGCGCTGGTCAGTAGAAGGATGAGTGTGGTGCCTGTGATGTTCAGTATTTTCATGGCTGGCCTCCCGCAGGGCTATTATCGTGGGTCTTACTACATTGGAGTGGTGTATATCCTGAGAAGTTCCCACCTGTTTCCAGGCTCTGCATAATTTTGTGCAAGAAAGCGTTGCCGTACGGGATAGTGATTGGCCAGAAATCAGCATTTTCCGACTCTCAACCTTAACCTAACTGATTTTCAGCAACATCAACCAAAAACGCTGATTTTCGGGCATGGGTAATCCTCATCAGCAGTGATCCAGGTTCCTGTTCGGGGATTTTGTTGGCTTAAGCAGCTCTGTATAAAAGAGGCAGATTGTCCCTGTCTTTTTCAGCAAAAGCTTGCCCCATCGTTGCAAGGTTTTTGCGACAATCGCCAGAGCCGCATAGCACTGAGATATAGTCAAATCTGGTGATTGAGAGCATGATCAGGCGACCTCCTTGTCAGCATCACTCGCTACTTGTTAACGCCAACCTTTTATGTCCCCAAACCACCAGGTTGAGGTGTCCTTTCGATTAACCCGGCCGATGCCTGTAGTGACCAAACAACAGGGAAGTGGCCATGGTCAACCGCGAGGACTGGACCATGACACAGTAAATGCGCCGCCCTGGCTGCCACCTTAAGGATATTGCTCAGGGATTGGGCTGCTGTGGCAAGACCGTGCCGAGCTCACAAGTGCTGGGGCCGTGCCCCGTTCCGTAAATCCTGGGTTCGTAAGGTGTTAACACAAGGGCAAACAGGACGATTTCAACCCAATGATGTAATGCGCTTTACCCTCCTTCGCACTTGATCCCGGCATGATGCCCGGCTTGTCCCATTAATATAATTACCATCTGCGTCAGTGCATTTGATGCCGCCAGGTGATTGGTGCCTGGCGAATACTTGTCAGTCCTGCCCGAGCCACCATCCCAGGAAAAAGGAAGCGCCCAGGGCCACTAATCCAGTCTTCTGTGAAGGTTGCGTATTCTGGGGAACTTGAACACCTATTCTCTGATGGGCTGGCAGGCCATCAAGCCAGCAGACAAAACAATTCATCTCCTCTTCCGCATCAAGAGTTAACAGCGGGTTATCCAGAGAGTCGCTGCTGCCGTCTTTCATGAGAGACTGCAGCGACCGCAGCAGATCACGCATGGGGCGTTCGAGCACAGACGAAAACAGTGGCTGTCCCATTTCCAGACCTGGTGGGAATGGCCGCCGCCAAAAGCGATGGTAACCCGATGACATACCCTTTGCTGCCTGAAGCAGATCATCAGTCGAGAGTGTTCCGCAGGCTTCCTCAAGCTGCCAGAGACTCTCAAAAAATTCGTCGCAACTGGCGCGCGCGGTCTGCAGATCGAACCAGGGTTCGCCGCGAGGATTGGGACGTCTTGTCAAAGCGTTCTGCAGCACTGTAATGACTGCAGACAGCTCGTCGGCATGCAGCAAAAAATCAACTTTATTCACTGCCCATTCCAGTCAATTGATAGTCCCGATGTATTCTGCGCCCTGAAAAGTTGAACAAGACGCTCTTTCATTGCATCACCGGACCGAATTCTTTATCCAGTTCAAACAGATCAGGCGTCGAGCGATGAACACCGATGCCGTGTTCCATAAGCAGCATCACAAGCTGTTCCCCGTTCATCAGAGCAATGGGGGTTTTGTCTGCCTGGGCGGCCTCTGTGCGCGCTCCCTTGGTGAAGTCGCTGGTGGTAATGATCAGCCCTTGCTCATGCGCCCCCAAACTGCCGCGCACCTGCTGCACCACCGGGGCCTGAATCTTGTTCTTGAGATTCCATTTCTTGACCTGGACGGCCATCTTGATGCGGATCACATCACCGACGACCAGGGTGCCGCGGACATCGATGCCGCCATCGGCACTGAGTTTGGTCACCTCGACCCTGTCGAACCCCATCTCTGCCAGCAATAGCGAAATAAGCTCCTCAAAATCTCCCGGCGTCATGGCCAGCAGGCGCTGGCGCAGGGCCTTGCATACCTGATGATTGTGCTGCTCAATCTGGAATGTCAGCCCGTGCCCCATCCATTGTCTCAGGCCCACATAACCATGGCCATGCTGCACAAAGCGAGGCCGCTCGCCCCGGTTCTGCTGGCGTTTGATCTCGGTAATCACCTGGGCGTACATGCTGGCGTGCGGCGTTTTTCCGCTCGTCACCAGCCATCCTTTGTGCAGGGCCTTTTCGGTGATCTCCTTGTAATGCATTGGTTTTTTGTCACCGAACTCCTCAAGCACTTTCTGAGCGCAATCGGTAAAGGAAAAACTCGCGTTGGCAGATGGCGGCTTTGGTGTTTTTTGAACCTTCGGAAGAGTTCTGGCGCTGTTGCCCGGTAGCGCGGCAAGATCCTTAAGAGCAAAGGTCTGTGGACCGGCTCTTTCAAAAGGAGACTTGTCACAGTTGTTCTTGATATCTGAATAGAGTCGAGCACTGACAGTGGCCGCCGGCGTTTTTCCCTCTGTTTTCCAAAGGCCTTCAGCGATCATCTGACTTGCCAGATCTTGCGCATGCAAAGGCGAGCCGGCCTTTTTCAGAATGTGAATAGCCGCTGAAATGACATTCATGGTTTTACCTCAATCCATTCCATGGGAACGCGCTTTGCCTGAGCCCAGCCTTTCTCGCAGGTCTGACAAGCTCGAAGTGTATCAACAGCGGGATATTCTCTGATACTTCAGTCGATTGCAATTTTTATACCCTTCCAGCCTTATCTCTGCTCCAGATTGGTGTTTTTCAGTGCGCTAGATGCTTTCTGTAATGGTATTTCGCGTGCTTTCTCAAATTTTGCCATGTGTACCAAGTGTCACTCTATCTATTTGTTCCAACAATCTTTATTAAATTCATCAGCCTCGTGGGAGAATTGCACCCTGCTGGACTTGGCAGCATCGCGCCTTGACCACTGCACATTATTACCAAAGGATTGTCCAACGGCATCTTTGTGTTCGATTGGGCTATTCGTCTCCACCGGTACTCCGGACTCCTGACCTCAGCTGCCCATTGACTGTTTGGCGTGTTCAGGGGCTCTGCAGTTTGCCTGTAATCCATCTGGCAAGGCGTAATGAATTTCAGGCTCGTGCTGGCGCTGCTTGCTATAACAACCAGAACACTGCGGACGAAGGGCGTTGCGCAGTAGCCGGGCCGGCCGTCATGGTTCTGGACAGCGATGCGAACAAGGAGTGCCATTCCTGCCTGAATTCAGCGTCAAGTTTGCTGGCGACTGATGCAAAAAAATACGGTTTGAGGCACTCTATAGCACCGACTTGAAGCGAACGGCGGTTGCAGTCAACACCAGTCAACGCAGGAATCACCAGCCCGGACTTTTGGGCAGCAGACTTGTGTCGGACGAACGCGCCGTGCCGGCCGCATGCCGGTCAGGTCGAGCTTTCAGTGTTGTCCAACGGATAGGCTCCAGACTATGAGATTGGTTCCCTTGCCTGACGCCCAGGCGGCCTCCATCTGGGTGGCCCACTACATTGCCGGGCGCATACAGCGTTTTCAACCGACAAAAGACCGCCCCTTCGTGCTGGGTTTGCCCACAGGAGGCACCCCCGTTCCCGTCTATGCCGAGCTGGTTCGCCTGTATCGCGAGGGCAAACTCAGCTTTGCTCATGTCGTCAGCTTCAACATGGATGAGTACATTGGACTGCCCACCGGACATCCGCAAAGCTATCGCACCTTCATGCATGAGCATCTGTTTGATCAGGTGGATATGCTTCCGGAAAACATTAATTTTCTCGATAGCAATACCGAAGATCCGCAACAGGAATGTGCGCGCTATGAGCAGGCCATGTCTGATGTGGGAGGCGTGGAACTGTTTTTCGGTGGTGTGGGTCGGGACGGCCATATTGCCTTTAATGAACCCGGTTCCTCCCTGTCTTCGCGCACCCGCATCAAGACACTGACGCCGGGCACCATCCAGGCCAATGCCCGTTTTTTCGATCAAGAAGAGGAGCTTGTTCCTGTACGGGCACTGACGGTCGGTGTAGGGACGATTCTCGATGCCCGTGAAGTGGTTATTCTGGCCACAGGTTCCCAGAAGTCTCTGGCTGTTGAACGGCTTGTTGAAGGTGCAGTCAGCCATATGTGGCCCTTGTCGGCGCTCCAGCTGCATCCCAAAACCCTCGTCGTTTGTGACGAGGACGCCACCATGGATCTGAAAGTGAGAACCCTGCGCTACTTCCAGAAAATTGAAGAGGAGTCCTGATCCGGTTTGTACGCGCAGGTCCATGTACTGATATCAAACCACAGCGGAAGACGAACAGGACTTTTGAGAGACATCAAGGCGGTTCGCTGGTCATGGAGGACACAGTGAGAGTACAGTGCGGTGCTTCATGGCTCCGGCGCACCAGTCCCGGGGGCCGGGTGGGCTGTCGTCCGCAGGCCTGTGTCCATGGCGCATCATGGACAGGCCTCCGGTGCGCATGTGCCCTCTGATGCAGGTGCAGGGCCCTGCCTCAGAACTCTGATGCCAGACTGTGCACGGCCTGAAACAGCGCTTGCCCCTTGTTCAGGGTCTCCTGCCACTCCAGGTCGGGTTGCGAGTCAGCCACCACCCCGGCACCGGCCTGGATATACAACTGCTGATCCTTGATCACGGCCGTACGAATAGCGATCGCTGTATCCATATTACCATTCCAGCCAAGATAGCCGACAGCACCACCATAGATACCGCGCTTGACCGGTTCCAGTTCATCAATGATTTCCATGGCCCGGATCTTGGGGGCACCGCTGAGAGTGCCGGCCGGCAGAACAGCAGACAGTGCATCCATCATCGTCAGCCCCTTTTTCAACTGACCCGAGACATGAGAGACAATGTGCATCACATGGGAATAGCGCTCTACCTGCATGCACTCCTCCAGTTTGACAGAACCGGTCTCGGCTATGCGTCCTATGTCATTGCGTCCCAGATCAATCAGCATCAGATGCTCGGCGCGCTCCTTGGGATCGGCAAGCAACTCCTGTTCCAGCGCCTTATCCTGCTCTGGACTCGTTCCACGACGCCGGGTACCGGCCAATGGACGTACGGCCACGGAGCCGGATTCCAGCCGTCCCAGAATTTCAGGAGAAGACCCCACAACATGGAAGTCTTTCAGATTGAGGAAATACATGTAAGGTGAGGGATTGAGTGAGCGCAGGGCACGATACAAGTCCAGTGGTGGCGCACTCCAGGGTTGACTCATGCGTTGCGACAGCACAACCTGCATGACATCGCCGGCCACAATATAGTCTTTGATCTTGTTGACGGCTGCCTTGAATCCGGTCTCGCCCCATTGCGAATCGAAGGCAGGGGGTTGCGGCGGACAAGGTGCCTGTCGTGACGCGCTACAGACGCTGGCCTTCCTGATTTTCAGCTGCTGTCTTCGTTCTTCCAGACGCTCATGAGCCCGGGCCAGGGCATCGGGCTCATCCGGATGCGCATAAGTGACCAGCAAGGCCCGGCCCTTGAGATTGTCAAATACGACCAGATCTTCCATCAGCATCAGCAGGATATCAGGCGTATTGAGGGTATCCGGCGGCTCCTTTCCACTGAGTCGCGGTTCCACATATCGCACGGTGTCGTATGAAAAATAACCGACAAGGCCACCATGGAAACGTGGCAGTTCAGGCAGTTCCGGCACACGGAAGCCTGACAGAAAATGGGCGATCTCTGCCAGCGGATCCTGTACCTGACGTTGCTCAGTAATCTGACCATGCTCTTCGAGTTGCCAATGATGGCCAGTAATTTTGAGGATGGTCTGGCTGCGCATGCCTATGATCGACCAGCGTCCCCAGCGCTCTCCCCCTTTCACCGACTCCAGCAAGCAGGAGTACTCTTCGTCAGCCAGTTTTATATAGGCAGACAGTGGGGTGTCCAGATCGGCCAGTACAGAGCAGGTGACAGGTATACGGTTGAACCCTTGGCTGGCAAGGTGCTGGAAAGTGTCAGGTGTCATAGGAAGCCATCCAGGCTGGCAGGTTGATCACACAAAAAATAACGCGCGACAGGGGCAGGGAAGTTCCGCTCCACAGGGAGAAAATGCGCCGGCAGCCTGACAGAGAATCCATCAGGCTCTGACGTATCCCGGGCATGATCCAGACGTTTGTGTTCGTCAAACAGAGCCACAGCTTTCCCACCAGACAGAAGGATTATGCTCAAGGATTATGCCCAAGTTTCAGAACTCCCGGTCAAAGACGTCTTTTCCGGACGCCTGCTGCCTGCTGGCAGGGTATCAAGGTCTGGGTGGACGGTGATTTACGGCCTGCTTCTGCCGGCGCTGCTGGAGGGGGATTGCTGTCAGCAGGACCTGCCTCCCTGGCCATGTCCGCAATTTCCCTGAGACGCAGAAGCACTTGTCTGTTCAGGCTGTTTTTGGGGTACTCGCCCTTGCTGTTGAGTTTTCCAGGCTTGATGCCGGTCAGCAGTTCCAGCGCTTCTTCCACATGGGACACCGCATGCACCGCAAATTTTCCTTTGCGTACTGCTGTCATGACCCGCTCATTGAGCATCAGGTTGGGCACATTGGCAGCCGGAATAATTACACCCTGATCATTTTTCAGGCCGCGTGCTTCACAGAGAGCAAAGAAGCCCTCAATTTTCTCATTGACGCCACCGACGGCCTGCACCTCGCCGTGTTGATTCATGGAGCCGGTAACAGCCCAGGACTGTTTCAGGGGGACACCCGTCAAGGAAGACAGCAAGCAGCAGAGTTCCGCCACAGACGCACTGTCACCGTCGATGGTGCCATAGGACTGCTCCATCGCCAGACTGGCCGATATAGCCAGAGGAAACTCCCGGGCGTAACGCGCCCCCAGATAACCGGTCAGAATCATCACTCCTTTTGAGTGAATGGCCTGCCCCAGTTGCACTTCGCGTTCTATGTCCACTATTCCCTGGGAGCCGGGGTACACGGCCGCCGTTATACGAGCCGGTGAGCCAAAGCAGGCGTCTCCGATCGACAACACTGTCAGTCCATTGATCTTGCCCACGGCCTCGCCGGAGGTATCTATCAACACGCTGCCTTCCAGCATGTCTTTGAGAATTTCCTTGCTGACTCTACTGGTCCGTTCTGCCTTGGCCTGGAGTGCAAGGTTGACATGGACATGCGTAATGGAGCGCCCTGATTGTTTGCGGCGCACAAAGTCGGCCTCGGCCAGCAAGTCGAACAGGTCGCCAATATGGGCTGACAGACGGTTCTTGTGCCCCGCCTCGCGAGCACTCTGCTCCACCATCCGCGCTACCGCCTGGGCGGTCAGCGGCGCATAGCCTTCATCCATGGCGCGGGTGTGCAGCAGGCGTGAAAAAGATTGCACTGTGTCCGTTGAGCGCTCTATATAGCCGTCAAAGTCCACCAGAACCCGGAACATTTCGTGAAAATCGCCGTCCAGTTCCTGCAGCAGGTAATAAATCTGCCGGGATCCTATAAGCACAATTTTTACGTCCAGAGGAATAATTTCCGGATTGAGAGTAATGGTGCTGATCAGCCCCATCTCACTGGCGGGTGATTCAATCTGAAGTTTCTTTTCCTTCAGCGCCCGCTTCAGAGCTTCCCAGACAAAAGGCTCTTCCAGCAGTTTCGCTGCTTCCAGAACCAGAAAACCACCGTTTGCCTGGTGCAGGCTGCCGGCACAAATCTGGCGGTAGCTGGTGACCAGTGATCCCATATCGGTCGTGTATTCGATGCGGCCAAACAAGTTGCGGTAGTTGGGATGTGTCTCAAAAATAATGGGCGCAGAGTCTTCTTTCTTGTGCGTGACGATGACATTGGGGACATACATATCCCGCAGCAAAGTACGCTTGCTGACGTCTTCTTTCAGTTCAATGCCCCTGTCGTCAGCCAGATGTTCCATCACTGTCTTGTGAAGGTCCGCTTTCATGGCATCCAGGTACTCACTGACACCGTCAAAACGGCCATGGGTTTTGCTCAGTACCTTGAGCAAAGGATCGAGAGCCTTGTCTATGGCCTGCTGATTCAGCAGTCGCAACTCTTCGCTGGAGGCGCGTTTCCACTGGGGAAGCTCCGACAGCTCTTCGTTGAGCAGGGTTTCCAGCTGTGAGATGTCCTTGTTGAACTTGTTGCGCTTGCGGTCTGGCAGCTGGGCGAACTCGGTTTCGTCCATGGGTTTGCCGTCGTGCATGGGCGCAAAGGTCAGGGAGCCCTGCTCCCGGAACAGGCAGATATTGCGACGCAAGCCTTCTTGTTCAACTTTTTCAATGGCTTTGTCATAGTTTTTGTTGAAGCGACGTTCTATGACATTTTTTTTCTGCTGGTAGGAAGGGCTTTCGAAGGCAGCCGGAAAGGTATCGAGCAAATCATCGATCAGGCGCGTAAAATCTTCGGTCAGCCGTGCGCCCATGCCGGCCGGCAGGCGCAGGGCGGCGGGCTCCCTGCTGTTACCGAAATTATTGACATAGGCCCAGTCCTCCGACGTTTTTCTACCCGCCGCTTCCCGGGACAGGTAGTGTCTGACGTACGAAGTGCGTCCGGTACCTGACTCACCCATCACATAGATGTTGTAGCCGCTGCGCTGCATGGTGACGCCAAAGCTGAGCGCATCGACCGCCCGCTCCTGCGCGAGAATGCCGGCGAAGGGCTTGAGTTCATTGGTGTTGCTGAACCCGAGATCCTTGGCTGGTTGCTTGGCAGCCAGCTGAGTCAGGGGAACTTTTGTTTTGTTTGCAGTGGTTGCCATCTACATTGGGTATCCGTTGATCTGTAGCGGGCCTATGATACCGAAAACGGCGTCCAAAAGTATTCGCAAGCAGCTCGCAGAGCAGAAAAGAGTGTAAAAGAGGAAAGCGGCAGCCGTTTGTCCGGCGGCAGCCCGGGGTTCAGGAGTCAGTCATGAGGCAGGTTGAAAGACGTCGCCAGTGGTGTGGGGCCATGTCAGCCAGACGCTGGTCGATGGCGTGTCTGAGTCCTTCAGGACGCAGGGTAAATGATCCATTGCTGTGAAGGTGAGTGACCAGGAGACCAGCAGCGAATAGTCTGACTCCTTGATGGTTTGAACTTTTTGTACAACTGACTTTTTGGACACAACAGCAATCAAGACCGGCATGGGGAGCACTGCCCAGTCAAGGGGGCACTGTGCCGTATGGCCCGGACGAGAGCTTCGCCGGCCCCTGTGGACGCCAGGCGCTGTCGCTCGGTAGCAGTCAACGAGGCGATGTTTGCTGACAGTTGGCATGAATCAGCTGGGCAATATTGGAAGAAGGGAACGCTTGTCATAGAGCCCTGTAGGCGATCGTGTCACGCAGATTGCGAGGAGGTTATTCCAGCAGCAAGCGCGGCAGTCTCAAGCACTCGAGTGTTCTGCGGCGTTCTGCCCGAAGCTTGAGTGGTGATCAGAGCGAACTCTCTTGCCCTCTCTTGCCCAGTATGTCACTGCCTTTTGCTGTCCAGGTGAGCGGCGACGGATGCTCATTCATCTCTTCCAATGTCTTTTTTTATTGCGCCTGTCAGCCCGCTTGCTGTGTCAGAAGGGCCTTGGTCACGAAATAACATGGGCTGATAATCCGGCCGCAATGTACTAACAACGTCAACTGCCGGATCAGCAGCTGGCTCACTTATGAAGTTTCAGTCGATTGCGCTATCGTCCTACTCCAGCACTGACCGACCCGCTCACACATACCCAAACGTCATCCGCACGAAGGCGGGCTCCAGGGTAGGCGTTTCTGGATTTCCGCCTTCGCGAGAATGACGGAAGTGAGATTGGCTCTTCGACATTTTGTATGGATTGTCTCAGGTTGCTTGACCGACATGCTGGCACAGCGAGCACAGCGAGCACATCGCGCTCAGCGGGAACTGTCGGTAACTGCTGTCGTAGTGTGAACATCTATTTGATTTTTTTTTTTTTGCTTAAGATCCTGCTCCAGCGTGGTATTCATGCAGATCCTTTATGAGGAAGTACTGAATTCCGCTCTGTAAATTTTTATAACGAGGAGGGCTGATCGTGAAAATAAATAACAAGATGAGCATGAAAGGAACTTTTGCATCATTTGTGGTTACTGTAAAAAATGCAGGAGCCATAGCAAGAAAACAGGCTGCTGGGGAAAAAGGAGTTGACAGCACCAGGAAAAATGAGATATTGAATTCCGTGAAAAATGGGCAGTAATCGTTTTCCACTGTTGCCAAAAGGCTAACTGAGCAACTGTGCGGGTGGAGTTTGCCATGACGACTCCTCCTAATCTGTATTTCAATAACGAAAAGGGGTTTTTATGTCCCCGTTTGAAAAGCACAAAAACATCCTGGAAGTGTTTTCTGATGATGTGCAGAAGCGCGGCCAAGAAAATCTTCGGCCAGTATTTCCGGATCTCGTCGATCACTTGGTTGATGATATTTACGGTTTTGCCTATTCGCGAGAAATTCTGGACGCCAAGACCAGGCATCTTGTTTCCCTTGGCATTCTTTCAGCTATAGGAGGGTGTGAAAATCAGCTGAAGTTTCAGCTGAAAGCAGGATTGCATATGGGGCTGACCGAAGAAGAAATCAAGGAGGTTTTTATTCAGGTTTGTGTTTTTGCAGGAAATGCAAGGGCAATCAATGCTGCTCTTTAATTTGATGAAATTATTAAAAACGAAACCTCATGACTGCTGAAGAAAAAAAGAACAGGATGCGGATAGTTCTCTACACGATTTCAGAGTTGTCGAATACTGTTGCTATTCGCTTGTTTCAGGTTTTTTGTGCGTGGTTTTTTGTTCAGATAACTGGCGAAGAAGAGTATCTTGCTAATGTTCTCATTGCAATATGGACTGTTACCACAGTTTTTATGCCGGTTTCGGGCATTGTTCTTGAAAGGTTCAACAAAAAAAGTGTGTTGTTCCACGTCAGTGGTATAAATCTATTGTGTTCTGTCAGCACCTGGTTTTTTTTCCTCTATGGTGTGGACAGAGCAGCCTACCTGTTTCTTTTGGTTGTCGGAGTCATATCCAGCTTGGTGGCCTCTATCCTTATGCCTATGGCGACTGCCGTTATTCCTGAAATAACGAAAGATGAGAAGTGCATTGGTCTTGGATTCAAGCTGAAATCTTCATCATTTCTTCTTGGACTGGTTCTGGGACCTGTCCTTGGTGGCTACATCGTGTTGTTCTTTAGCGGAATCTACATCATGTTGGCGGCCTCATTTTTCGCACTAGTAGCCGTGGCTGCTTCGGTAAGACTGGGTAGGGAAAAAACGGAAGGGGAGCATGGATCAAAAGGAAAGAGGGGAGAAAATTCGTCGCTTATTTTTTTCAAGCTGGCTATGATTTTGTGGAAGATTCCCGCAGAGCGATCCTTGGCGTTGTGTTCCTGTTGTGCCAACTTTTTGTTTGTCCCTTTTATTTTTTTTCTCCTTCCCTCTTACTACGTCAATCACGGCGGAACTGTCGCCGATGCCGCGACTATTGAGCTGGCCATTGGTGCTGGCATGCTTTTTTCATCTGTCTACTTGGTTCAGGCTATATCCAGTGTTTTCAACAACCACATTGCTGCTTCTTCTGGAATAGTTTTCATGGCGGTTTTCTTGTATCTTTTTGGAGTTCTGGAGTATCCCAGCGTCTTTTTGAAAATACTTTGCGCAATTGGTATTGGTGCAGGCTTGAGTTTGTTCAATATTGTTGTCAGCACACAAAGAGCCATGGCCATACCGGATGGATACAGAGGGTATATGGAGTCATTTCTTCTTTTCTTCTGTACACTATCTGCTCCTGCTGGCATTTATGTTTCAAAGAAAATGTTTGGTGTGTTTAGTGAAATTCAAATCATAGAGTGTTTTTTGATCTTTTTTGTCCTTGCTATAACCTGTGTATGCTTTTCAGGAAGTTTAAAGGAAATGCTGAATTGCAAGGAAAAAGAACATTATAATAGCAATTACAGGAATTTGTTCTCACAGTAGCGGACTATGATGATGACACCTCGTTTCGTTCCTGACGCTCAGGTTGCAGATCTTTTGCACTGTGCATTTCAGACGCGATTAAAAAATGCATATGTTGACCTTCTGAAACAGATAAAGGAATATGATGGGTCGATTGCTACAGATGATCTTTTTGCTGAAGTACAGAAAACACCGTCCGCACAGTTCAACGGGATAAAATGCTTTGCCTATAATAAAGCGGTTTCCTTATGCGAAAAAGATGATGTTGTTTCGGCACTCCAGTCTATAAAAAGGCATTTCTGTCTGGATGAATCAGTGGGGTATTATATTGGATCCAGCAATGAGAAATGTGGATCTTTAATCGATGATCTGTATGCTTCCATTGCCTCTGGAGAGGGAGTCAAGCATCAGGAAAAAATGAGAGTGTCCTTTCAAAGACCACCTTATGATCAGTATCAAAGTGCACTGAATCTTCTGAAAAAGGGAATGGGCGTTCTGAGAGAGTCCAGTCAGAGTCTTTTTGAAGAGAGTGCGGCTTTAGTAAGAAATATAGGCTTTTTTTCGACACAAGACTCGGATGAGTTTTCTTTTCTAAGTCTTACAGGAAATCTTATTCAATCCTTTATTTTGATTAATTCAGCATGGAATTCAGACTGGGTTGACGTTCTGGACAAATACATACACGAGAGCGCGCATGCGTATCTTTTCTTGATCAATCTTGATCATGAACTGGTGTTGAACCCTGAAACAGAAAGGTTCCCTTCTCCTTTGAGACAGGATCTCAGGCATATGCCAGGAATATATCATTCTGTTTTTGTTATCCAACGCCTTTTATTAGGGTTTTCAAAAATAAAGGACTTGGATTCTGTTACAATTTCCGAAAAAAAGAAAATTGAAAACTTGATAGATGATTGTCGCTCAAAGGTGCACAGGGGGTATGAGACATTATCCATGCATGGACGCATGTCCCATATGGCCTGTAGACTCATTTACGAAGGCATGTTGGCAACAAAGTACAGAGGCTCTTATCAACAGGATTTCTTTGAAAAGTCCCATGTTGATCTCACTGCCATGAAGGATCTGCACAGGGTAGCAAAAGGCGTGAGCTGTACGGACTGAGGCGACAAGTCTCCCGAAAAACTTGAGAGATCCGAGTAGCCACAATCCGCTTCGTCCACTGAATTCAAGTCGGAGTCATGGATGCTACGGTTTTTTCAGGTTGTTACACGGGCACCTGGTGATGTGTTTCTCATCTCTGGACAGGTGCCTGCAACAACTTTTTCAGGTGCTGATTACCAGGAGAAAAGCCCACTTGGCTCATCCCTCTCTATTTTTCAAGGATTGGAATGCTTCCAGCGCGGTTTGACGCGATGCTTTCAAATCGATAACAGGGGTGGGATAGGTTGAGCCCAATGTTATGCCGGCCTCTTGCAGAACAGGGGCTGGAGCTTCCCATGGACTGAACAGATATTTATCGGGAAGCCGGGAAAGTTCCGGTATAAATCTGCGCACATAGTTGCCATCCGGATCAAACCTTTTGCCTTGGGTGACGGGATTGAAAATACGGAAATAAGGAGCGGCATCTGCACCGCAACCTGCAATCCACTGCCAGCTGGCACTGTTGCTGGCAAGGTCGGCATCCACCAGCGTATCCCAGAACCAGCGCTCGCCATGACGCCAGTGCAGTCGCAGATTCTTGACCAAAAATGAGCCGACAATCATGCGTACCCGGTTATGCATATACCCGGTCTGCCAGAGTTGTCGCATACCGGCATCCACCATGGGGATACCTGTGCGACCCGTTTGCCAGGCTTTGAGTGCTGTTTCATCATCGCGCCATGGGAAGGCATCGAATTTCGACTGCCAATTGCTGTGCGGCAGTTCAGGAAAATAGTAGAGCTGGCTGTAAGAGAACTCGCGCCATCCCAGCTCGCTACAGAAATGATCCACATTGTTGTCATCATTGAAGGCGCGAATGCCGTGCCACAGCTGATGGGGTGAGACCTCGCCGAAGTGCAGGGAAGGTGACAGTCCTGAAACATAAGGCTTGGCGGGCAGGTCGCGCCCGCCTTTGTAGTGTTCCAGAGCCGCATCCATAAAATTCGTGAAGCGTTCATAGGCGGCTGACTCGCCGATGCACCAATGTGACTCCAGTTTTTTGTCCCAGCGTATGGCGGGAAGAAGATCAAGCTGTTCAATCCGGGTACAAGCCTGATCGTCACGCACATGGCTTTCAATACGGGGCTCTGGCAGTGGTGTGCGTGGTGGCGCCGCCCGAAGGCATCCTTTGTTGTAAAAAGGCGTGAAGACTTTATAAGGACTGCCGTCTGCTTTCTTGATGGTCCATGGCTCCCAGAGTAAGGAGCCATTGCTGCTTTTTACTGTAACGCCCTCGCGTTGCAGACGGGCTTTGATCAGTGCGTCACGGGTGATTCTCCATGGCTCATAACACCGGTTCCAATAAACGGCCTCGACATCATAACGCGCAAGGATATCTGCCAGGATGTCCATGGGGTCTCCCCGATATACCGACAACTGGCCGCCCAGTGATTGACTGAGTGATGTCAAGGAATGATGAAGCCACCAGCGGCTGGCGCCCCCCAATGCATAATCTCCAGCATTGTCATCATCAAGAATGTATATGGGGAGCACAGAGCCGTGCTGTGCAGCATGGGTAAATGCTGGATTGTCAGACAGTCTCAAATCCTGACGAAACCAGTGAATGGCGATTTTCCTGCTCATGACGAACAATCCCTTGATGTGCTTTTTTCATTGTCCTTTGTCAGCACTGGCCTCTGCTTCTATGCGGAACCCTGCTGGATTTTAGCAACAGGATCTGCGGCACGCAGCCAGGCCGACAGGTCAGCTGGCGACGGCTGTTATGCCGCCGGGCCAGTCCTTTTTTTATTCCCGGGAGCCCATTCAATGGCGTCCTGAAACCTGACGGCATTACGCCAGACCTCGACAGAGGAAGCCTCATAGCCACAGGGGACAGCCGCCTGGCCAGGCCCGGCCGGTGAGGTGTCATGGGACTGCGGATTGGCGCGGGTTCCGGACGCCGGCCTGTCGCCACCTGAAGCCTGCCAGATGACAACGGGCCAGGGTGTCACCGGCACCTGGAACCGGGCTCCAGGGGCTGCCGTTGAGCAGCGTCTGGTTGTTTTCCCGGTCGTCTTTTCTCACGCCTTATGACAGACGCCGATGGTCTTTTTATTGCCTTCCCGATGAACGGCTATGGTCGTTATCATCCTGGAACGCGAGGGGAACAGGGCTCCACTGACCTCCCAGGCAGTGGAGCGTTTTGTATTGACTTTTTCATGTTGCCAACGGCACCCGGACGCACAGATCCCTGTTTGTGCATGGACAGCAACGCCTGTCCCGGGGGGCTGTTTTCCAACAGCCCCCCTTGCCAGCCATGTGCCCGGGGGCCGCCCTGGCAAGGATCAGGCGTCGGTCTGGCGCCAGACATCGAGCACATTGGACAGCTGGGAAATGCCATTGAGAACGCGTCCCAGGGTGCACAGATCGGGCACTTCCAGCACCAGTGACAGACGTGACAGATTGTCCTCGTTGAGCCGGTGGGATTCCAGATCGGTGACGTTTATTTTCTCGTTGGCCAACACCAGGGTTATATCACGCAAGAGTCCGGCGCGGTCATAGGCATCCACGCGCACAGAGACGGGCCAGGTACTCTTCTTCTCGCCCCGCTGCCAGCCGACATCAATGATGCGGCAAGGCTCGTCCTGCTGCATGCGCAGAAAGTTGCCGCAATCCGATCTATGCACCGACACGCCGCGTCCCAGGGTGACATAGCCTGAAATCGGATCGCCGGGAACAGGCTGACAACAGCGCGCCATCTGTGCCAGCAGCCGGCCCACGCCTTCCACCCGGATGCCGTCCCCTTCGTTACTGGTCCTGGGCTTGGTGAGCGGTACCCGCGCGCTGGAAAAGAATTGCGGTTCTGCCGGTGATGACCTGGCTTCCAGGCGTTGCGCGGCCTGCACCACCTGCAAAGTGCGCAGATCACCACCGCCGACTCTGGCAAACAACTCTTCTGGTGAGTCCAGGGCCAGGCTTTCCGCCAGCACCCCGTAAGAGCCAGTGCTCAGCCCCAGCCGCCGGAATTCGGCATCCAGCATGGAGCGTCCCGCTTCCATGTTGGCTTCCCTGTTCTGACGGCGGAACCAGTTGGTTATTTTGGCGCGTGCGCGGCTGGTGCAGACATAGCCCTGGCTTGAATTGAGCCAGTCACGGCTGGGAGATGCCTGGCCAGCCGTCATGATTTCCACCTGGTCGCCGGTGTTCAGACAGGTGTTGAGCGGAACTATACGTCCGCCCACCCGCGCACCACAGCAGCGGTGCCCGACTTCGGTATGGACCCGGTAGGCAAAGTCAACCGGTGTAGCTCCGGCCGGCAGATCCACCACATGGCCATCGCGTGTGAAGACGTACACCCGGTCGGGTTCAACATCCAGTCGCCAGAGGTCGGCAAGGGACTCCACACCCTGACCAATCTCGACCTGCCAGGTGATCACCTGCCGCAACCAGCCCAGCTTCTGCTCATGGCTGTCGTTGTATCTACCTTTCGGGCTGGAATCCTTGTACTTCCAGTGCGCGCACACACCCAGTTCGGCATCTTCGTGCATGTCATGGGTGCGAATCTGAACCTCCAGCGTTTTGCCCTTGCATCCGAGAACCGCCGTGTGCAAAGACTGGTAGCCATTGGCCTTGGGCGTGGCTATGTAGTCATCAAATTCATGCGGGACGGGGCTCCACATGCTGTGCACCACACCCAGGGCGGCATAACATTGCTGCAGCTCATGGACGTGAATCCGCAAGGCACGTATGTCGTAGAGTCCCTCGAACTCGACACCCTTGCGTTGCATCTTGCGCCAGATGCTGTAGATGTTTTTGTTGCGTCCACTGACCTCGGCCTCAATGCCCTCTGCGGCCAGCGCCTGTTGCACGCGGGTCATGACATCCTGCAAATACAGTTCCCGATCCACGCGCCTTTCGTCCAGCAGCCGGGCTATCTTTTTGTATTCGTGTGGACGCATATAACGAAACGCCAGGTCTTCCAGCTCCCACTTGATACAGCCGACACCCAGACGGCGCGCCAGGGGGGCATGGATCTCGGACACTTCCCGGGCCACACGCAACTGCCGTTCCCGGTCAGCCTGTTTGACGCTGCGTATGGCGCAGGTGCGCTCTGCCAGTTTGATCAGTGCCACCCTGACATCGTTCACAATGGCGATGAGCATCTTGCGTATCTGCTCGACCTGCTCCTGCTCCCGCCATTTACGGGCCTGCTCGCAATCTTGCAATGTGCTGACGACGGCCATACCCAGCACCCCTTCCACCAGCCCGGCTACCTGGTCACCGAAGCCTTTTTTGACGGCGGCGAGAGTCAGGCAGTTGTCGCGTACGGCACGGTAGAGTATGGCCGCGACCAGCGAGGGTTGATCCAGCTTGAGATTCACCAGAATCTCCACCATCTGCAGGCCGATGGAGAGCATGCCCTGTTGTCGGGACCAGATGCTGCCGGGTACGGAAGTGGCAGGATTGGCGGCTGTCTGACGCACGACATCGCAGGCACGCAGCAACTGCGGAAGGTCGCGTATACTTTCTCCCCCTTTCTTTAACTGGCTTTCGTGCAGGCGGGTCAGCCAGGCCTCAACATCAACGTTACCATCCGGTGTGACCGGATATTCATCATTCACCTTGACCATGAAGACTACGTTTCTAACCTTTTTCAGCCATCAGGTGGCTGGAGGGGTGAAGTTCAGAGGGAACTTTCCAGCCGGGCAGCACCTCAGTCATGCGGTCTGGCTGAAAAGTCTCTCTAACAAAAAGCGGGAATCATAGCACGATGGAGCCGTTCGTCCTTGCCGGGAACCTTTGGTAACAAATCAAGTCGAAGGAGGGTGGGAACTGTTCATGAAGAGTTCCTGCGATGGCAGCTGATGAGCGGGACTTGTCATGAGAGGAGTTCTGGTACGGGGCCGTCTTTATCCATGCGACTTGAGGTTGATATTTGTTCCATGTTTTCACCTGTAAAGCCAATAACAAAAACATCGTACTGTGCATCATCGATGGGAGATGAGGATTTTCCGTTGCTGCCCAGAGGCGGTGCCCGTCTCCGGCCGGTCAGCCTGAGCAAGCTGTTCATTCCGGAAGCTGGTGCCCAGTGCATGACGCGCCTGCGGTCTGGCCGCAAGGTAGCTCCGACTTCGGTTGAAAAAACATCTGTGCCTCCAGCCGAAGCAGAAAGCTGTGAAAAATCCGCAGGTGCCCGTCGTCCGCCTTCGCAATCGGGCTCTGGCTCTGTATGGGTCCTGCGGGCACAGGCACGTCAAAAAGAAATGGAGAGGAAAGAAGGAAGGGAAACAGGAAGCGATACAGCCAGCGCAGGAGACAAAGGACGCATAGGAGACAAGGAAGACACAGGAGACACAGGACGCATAGGGGACAAAGGAAACACGGGACGCATAGGGGACACAGGAGACAGAGGAAGCATAGGGGACAGGCGAAACATAGGAGACAGAGGAAGCATAGGGGACAGGAGAAACATAGGGGACAGGAGAAACATAGGGGACAGGAGAAACATAGGAGACATCGGAAGCATAGGAGACGGAAGGAACAGAGGAGACTCCGAAGACACCAAAGATACAGGAGATAGCGAAGACACCGGGGACACAGAAGATACAGGAGAGAAGAGAGTCCCCATACTGGGGGACGTCATGGCGGAACTGGAAAAGGAAATAGAAAAAGAACGGGGCAAATTGGTTCTGCTTCCGCCAGAGAGGCATGAGCAGCCGCGCAAAGAATGGCAGGCCCTGCAAGCGCCAGCGTACGCATTGACCACGCTGTCTGCTGCCGTTTCTGATGTTGTCCAGGAGCAAGCCTGTGTGCTGCTGTCGGAAGATATGGCAGCGCGCAAATGTCAAGCACAGCCGCTGCACAACAAGCCTCTGGCGCCGCCGTCCTATGCTGCTATCAGTAGTCCCTCTCCCCCTGTGCGGGAGTCCTGCACGCCTTCTTCCGACTCCTCCCCGGAGCCTGCTTCTGTTCCAGCGCCGGTGCGTCAGTTCCTCAAGCCCGGCTTTCGTTCCTACCATTCGTTTGCGGATATTGTACGAAGCAGTCCGCCGAAGGCATCAACAGGAACCAGGCAGGACACAAAGGCACCGTCTGACAAACAACAGTCTGGCAAACAGAAGAAAAGCACGGAGCAGTCAGGCAGTTTGCGGGCCAACAGCGGTGGCGCCGGACGGGGAGGCTTGCCGCAGTCCACGACGGCAGCCGACCTGGTCGCGCGGGTGTACGCTCGTGGGGCGCAAGAGCATCTGGATGAAAACATCCAGATGCTGGAACGGGAACTTGCGCGTATGGAAGCACAACCGGAATGGACAGGCGGGGATGTGGTCGACTACGTGCGTCTGGTCCTTGAGAAAGCCAGTTTGCTGAAAGCCGCAGCCCGTCTGTGCCAGGCGATTAGCTGTCTGCAGGAGGCGGTGGCGACCTACAAAAGCCATCAGTGTAACTTGTCGCGTAGCGGGTACCGCCAGCATCTTTCCCGGCTCCAGGCCCAGCTGTGGGAAAACCTGCATCAAGCTTTTCGTACCGAACAGGCCGATGCACTCCTGCCTGAACTCCTTGGTTTATGCCGCACAGGCACCATAAGACATGCCCTGGTACGGCTCAAGAATGCTCGCTACCGCAAAAAATTCGCACGGGTGGCACCTCTGGCACAGCTGCTCAGAGACACTATCCGGGAAAAACACAGCGTCCCCGAGAAGCACAGCGAATATGCCCTCAGTTATTACCAGGAAGCCGCTGCCCTCTGGAGCCAGAGAAAATTCGATGCCGCTCTCGAGTGCATGATGAAAGTGATTGATCTCCTGCAACGGCAGATTGAGGGCCCCGGTCCTGACCACAAAGACATAGGTTATCCGGCGCGCCTGCTGACAAAAATGGCGGGGCGTTGCTGCCAATGGATGCTCTGGCACGGACAGCTTGACGAAGCTGAAAAGGTGCTGTGTATTGTCGAGCGCATGCAGAAAGCGTATCCGGCACATGTGAAAAACCATCCTGATCTGGTACATGTGCGCGCCGAGCTCTGTGCGGCCTTGAATTCTACGGAGAAGGCACTGGTAATACTGGAAGAGGGGATGCGCCAGTATCCCAAAAGCCGGCAACTTGAACTGGCCTTGTTGAGGATAAAGTGCAGCACCGCTGTCGGGAAGGGGGATCATGGCTTGCCCGATGAGCTCTGGGAGCGGCTGAGACTCTATGCCGCGCGCAATCCGGACGATTATCGGGCACAGCTGATCTGGAATCAGCAACGGCTGCAGAGGCTGCTGTGCAAAATACTGGAGCATGGCTGTATGACGCCACAGTTACAGGAAGAACAGCGGAGTCTGGACCAGGCCACAAGGGCACTGGCACAAGATTTTCCTGACAGCCACCTGGTCTGGTCACTGCGTGCCAATGTCTCGAGATTTGCCATGCCTTGGGACAGCAAGGAAACCGACGCCCTGTACGCCAGGATGCACAGTCTCGCGAAAGGGCATGTTTGCGTTATGGATGATGTCGCTGCGGCATGGCCCGAGTACGATACGGGCCCTTCGGCTGATCTGAACGAGGTTTTCAGACGAACCAAGGAGAGAGCGCTGGATGTGCTGATGAAAGGCGGTCATTGAGTGAGGCAGGGCAGGTCGGCAAGGAGGCTGCCTTGAGCAGGTGCTTGTGTAGACTCGCCTCCTGGTTGGGTGTTTCTTCTTGAGGGGGCAGGTTCTTGTTCTCTTGTTCTCTTGTTCTCTTGTTCTCTTGTTCTTCCTTCGTCAGGCTGTTGTGGCGAGCCCTGGACAGGGTCTGG
>Ga0209021_1000490_pt1 | contig 48599 bp, 45 predicted proteins | sample PinacodermFT_FD_187299 | JGI IMG/M metagenome (GOLD analysis project Ga0209021, IMG submission 187299) | Host-associated microbial community of the marine sponge Aplysina aerophoba from Gulf of Piran - sponge pinacoderm, lysed by freeze-thaw... | ecosystem: Host-associated > Porifera > Sponge >... | reverse complement strand
TATGGAGCCGCCCGTGTCGCTGCCGAGCGAGCCGAAGCACAAGCCTGCGGCCGTTGCCACGCCGGAACCGCTTGACGACGAGCCTGCCCAATGCCCCGTGTTCCAGGGATTAAGGGGCAGGTCGAGCGCGGGATTGTAGCCGCCCATCGCGCCCTCGGTGAGGTTCAGCTTTCCAAGCGGGACTGCACCGGCTGCGTTGAGCTTTACGACTACGGTCGCATCGAATGACGGCACATGGTCCATGTACACCTTGCTGCCGCCCATCGTGCGAACGCCCGTGGTGAAGCAGAGGTCCTTGACGGCGAATGGCACACCGTGAAGCGGTCCGCGGTACTGTCCCGCCGCAATCTCCGCTTCGGCAGATTTGGCGGCTGCCTCGGCCTGGTCAGCCATTACGGTGGCGTAGCTCTTGTACGTGCCGTCAAGGCTCTCGATACGGCGGAGCATCGCTTCCGTGACCTCGACTGGCGAGATCTGGCGCGCCTTTATGAGCGCTGCCACTTCTGTGATGGTCATGTAGTGCAGTGGTGCGTCGGCCATTCTCGGCTCTCCTTAGATGCATCTGTTGGCTGGTCGTGCCTGACGGCTAGCTTCCCGCTTTTACGAAGTCCGCGATGCGCTCGCCGATCATCATTGTGGTCACGTTGATGTTGGCGCGCACGCAGTCGGGCATGATGGAGGCGTCCACAACTCGCAGACCTTCCAAGCCATGCACCTTACCGTACTGGTCGACGACTGCCATAGGGTCGTCAGCGGGACCCATCTTGTTGGTGCAGGATATGTGATGGCCTGTGGTAACCTCGCTCATCATCCATGCGTCAAGGGCATCGTCGGAAACAAGTGCCTCGTCCGGTGGCTCGGTGCGCTCTTCGATGATGTCCTTCCAGGCTTCATGCTCGCCCAGCTTTATGCACGTCCGCACCGCCTCACGCATCCGCTCGCGGTCGAAATCCTCCTGGAAGTAGTTGTAGTCCAGCATCGGCTGCTCGCTGGGGTCGCTGGATTGCAGCTTCAGCTCGCCCGCGCCGACAGCGAGGTCGAGGCCGATGATCATTCGTATGCCGATGGGAGACATGCGGTCGCCGCCCCGGTCTATGCGGCCAGTGGCGAAGATGTTCATATAGACGATCATGTCGTTTTCGAAGTCCGAGTTGCTGGCGGTGTAGCGCAAGCCGAACTGGATGCGTGGGCCGAATGTCTCAAGCTCGTATTCAGGCTTTGTCTTCCAGGTTACATAGACGAGGGGGTGGTCGCGCAGGTTCTGACCGACGCCGGGCAGGTCATTGACCACAGGGATGCCCACTTCGTTCAGGTGGTCGGCGGGGCCAATGCCGGACAGCATTAGGATCTGTGGCGAGCCTACTGCGCCAGCGCTCAGGATAATCTCGTCGCCATCGACAACGAAGCGTTCGCCGCCGCTCGTCACATCCACGCCGGTCGCCCTGTTGCCGTCGAACACGATGCGATTCACGAGGCAGTTGGGGCGGATGGTGAGGTTCAGGCGGTGCCGCGACAGGCCGAGGTAGCCTATGTTGGTGCTCCAGCGTATGCCCTCCGGGTTGTTGAGCGGCAATGGCCCCACGCCAGTCGTATCAGGTGCGTTGTGGTCGGGGCAGTCGGCGAAGCCATATTCAAGGCAGGATTCGTAGAAAGCCTTCGATGCGCCGCGCCACTGCTCCTCCGGGAAGCGGTGGCAGATGATGGGGCCGTCCGTGCCGTGGTAATCGTCGCTGTATGTGGTGTCGGTCTCCAGCTTGCGGAAGTAGGGCAGGGAGTTCTCGAATGTCCACTCGTCGTTGCCCCAGGACGCCCAGCGGTCGTAGTCGTCGGGCACGCCGCGCAGGAAAATCTGGCCGTTGATCGCGCTGGAGCCGCCGGTTACCTTGCCGCGTGGCACCATCATTGGCTGCGCCTGCTCGGTGGCGCGCGCGGTGAACTGCCAGTTGTGATCGCTGGTCATGATGTCGGTCGCGGATGCGTAGCCGAATTTGACCTCTTCGGGCAAATCGTCGATGTCGGCGTAGTCGGGGCCCGCCTCCAGCAGCAGGACTGATGTGTTGGGGTCTTCGGTGAGCCTGGTGGCGAGAATCGCGCCCGCCGAGCCTGCGCCGATGATGATGTAGTCGTACTTCATGGTTGCTCCTTGCTTAACCAGTCAGGAATGTCGAGGTCACAGTCCCAATCTTCTTTTCAATTCCTTGTGGGTAATGACCCTACCCGCAGCGAAATCTTCGTTTGCTTCCTTGATCGCCAGTTCGTCTTCTTCTGTGAAAGGCTCGTCATCTAATGGGGCATTCAAAAACGCTTCCCAAACGGGATCATGGTCTGTCGTTGAATTGAGTTGCCTATCGTCATCGGGCCTTGTCGCCATTCTGCAACCTCCGTATCCTACGGAATCACTCATAGCCGAACTGTCGGCATCTTACCAGACCCGCGCCCACAAAATCCCTATCCCATTATCTTATCCATCCTGTTAGTTCCTTAGTTCCCGTTCTTCACAAAGTCTGCGACGCGCTCGCCGATGACCATCGAGGTGGCGTTGGTGTTGGCGCGGATGCAGTCGGGCATGATGGACGCATCCGCCACTCGCAGCCCCTCGATGCCGTGCATCTTAGCGTACTGATCGACCACCGCCATCGAATCATCTGAAGGCCCCATCTTGCAGGTGCCGGAGATGTGGTGGCTGGTCCGGACATTGCGCATCATCCAGTCGTCGAGCGCCTGCTCTGATTCGATCTCGGCGTCAGTGGGGAATCGCCTCTCTTCTATCAATTCCGCCAGCGAGTCTTTCTGTGCGAGGTCGAGGCATATCTGAACGGACTCGCGCATTCGCCTTCGGTCGAAATCGGTGGCGAGAAGGTTGTAGTTGAGGAAGGGCTGGATGCGAGGACTCGTCGTCCTGAGGAGTATCTCGCCGGCGGACTCCGCCAGGTAGATGGCGGCGATCATGCCGATGCCTATGGGTTCAGTGTTCGGGTCGGTGTAGTAGAGGCTGCGCGTCGCGTAGGAGAACGGGTGTATGAGCATGTCGTTGCGCAGGTCTGAGCCTTCCGCCGTGTAGCGCACGACGAACTGGATGCGTGGCGCGAGGCTGTCCTGCTCGAATCCGGGCTTGGTCCTCCATGTTAGCTGCACTTGTGGGTGGTCGCGCAGGTTCTTCCCCACACCCGGCAAGTCGTGGATGACGGAGATGCCCATTTGCCGAAGGTGATCTGCAGGACCTACCCCTGACAGCATTAGCAGATGCGGAGAGCCGATAGCTCCGGCAGACAGGATTATCTCGTCGCCGTGGGCGGATTGCAGATCGCCGTCCACTTCGTATTCAATGCCGGTTGCCCTTGTGCCTTCGAAGATGACGCGGTGCGCCAGCGCGCGGGGTACGATGGTGAGATTGGGACGGTCGCGCGCCTCGCTCAAGTAGCCGATATTGGTGCTCCAGCGGATGCGGTTCGGGTTGTTGAACGGGCAGGGGCCGGCGCCAGTGGAGTCGGGGTCGTTGTGGTCGGGGCAGTCGGGAAAGCCGTACTCGCGGCATGCCTGATACCATGCCTGCTGGTCGGGCAGCCACTCGTCGGGCTTATAGCGCCTGACGATGGTTGGGCCGTCAACGCCGTGGAAGTCGTCGGAGTAGTCGGTGTCGGTCTCCATGCGGTTGAAGAACGGGATGAGCTTCTGGAAACTCCACTCGTCGTTGCCCCAGGATGCCCAGTCGTCGTAGTCCTCGGGAACGCCACGCAGGAATATCTGGGCGTTGACCGCGGAGGAGCCGCCAGTCGTCTTGCCGCGGGGAACGAGCATCGGCGCTGACCGATCGGTTGACTTGGCGACGAAATGCCAGCGATGCTCCGTGCCCAGCACATCAATCGCTGCCAGGCCGTGCCCGTATCCGAACTTCACGTCGGGAGGCATTTCGTCAAGGTCAGTATAGTCGGGGCCCGCTTCGAGCAGAAGCACTGCGCGGTTCGGGTCTTCGGTGAGGCGGCTGGCGATGATCGCGCCGGCCGAACCTGCGCCAACTACGATGTGGTCATAGTTCATTCTTCGTTCCTCCACTGCCTGTGGCTTTCGCTAATGCACAGGATGATAGAGGGGATGAATAACAGTGGCAAGTGGGGAAGGGGCAAGCGGTCAGGCGTCGCGGACGCAGCGGAACCCTAGATTGCCTGTGGAGCTGTCGGGCGTGTTGGATGTGCGGGCGGCGACACGGTATCGATTGCAGTAGGAATCGTGGCACAGGTACGAGCCGCCGCGGATGGTCTTGGCCTGGCCCGAGGGGGGCCCAAGGGGATTTTCGAGCACGCCGTTCACCTGGCCTGCCTGGACATGGAATGTTGGGCTGAACCAGTCGCTCGTCCACTCCCAGATGTTGCCCGCGACATTGTACAGGCCGTAGCCGTTTGGTTCGTAGGCGTCAACGGGCGCGGTGCCCTTGTATCCGTCATCCGCGCTGTTTTCGTCGGGGAACACGCCCTGCCAGATGTTGCATTTGTGCTCGCCATCCGGCGTCAGCTCGTCGCCCCAGGCGTAACGCTTCTGCGAGAGGCCGCCGCGCGCTGCGTATTCCCATTCGGCTTCGGTTGGCAGGCGCTTTCCGGCCCACTGGCAGTACGCGGTCGCATCGTTCCATGAGATGTGCGTTGCGGGATGGTTCCAGCGCTGCTTCAGGTTGGAGCCGGGACCCTCCGGCCTGCGCCAGTACGCGCCGTCGATGCCCCACCACCATTGAGTGTCCACGACTTGCCCCCGGAAAGCGCGCCGCGCCTTGATGCCCACGAACATGTGAAAGACGAACGACCAGCCGAAGCGCTCGGCTTCGGTCTTGTAGTCCGTCTCTCGCACAAACCGCTCGAATTCCTCGTTTGTGATGGCATATCTGTCGATGTAAAAGGGATTGACCTGCACCGAGCGGACGGGGCCCTCGCCGTCTGCGGGAAATCCGCCGGGGTCGTCCGTGCCCATCAGGAATTCGCCGCCGGGGATGAGCGACATGCCTTCGACGCTGCCGTCAGTAGCACGCGGCATTGAAGCCGCGAAGGCGGAGGACGGCATTGCTGGTGTTGAGGGCATGCGGGCTGCAGTGCAGCAGGGGGATGGCTGGTGTTGCATTGGTTTACCTTGGGTACTGCGATCGATTCTCGCCTATCACATTACCATAGCAAGCAAGAATTTTCCGTAGCGCGATTGCTTGCGGACGCAAGAGACCATCCTTGGGTCTGTGACTACTCCATGAGCGCCTGATAGGTCGCCGCCTGGAACTCGCGGTGCAGTGGATACCACGTAACGGGCAGGAACTGCGTCATCAGTATGGCTACCAACTCCTCGGCGGGGTCTATCCAGAAGTAGCAGCTTGCCGCGCCGAACCATGAGTACATTCCATTCGATCCGGGTATGCCGTGCTGCGCGATGTCGTTGACGATGCTGAAGCCGAGTCCGAAGCCGCAACCCTTGGTGTAGCCGTGAAACCTGTCCTCCACGATGTAGGGCTTGAGATCGTCCGTGAGGTGGTCGGACACCATCATCTCGACCGTCTTGGGCGCGAGCAGTCGCTCGCTGTCGAGCATCCCGCCGTTAAGCAGCATCTGGCAGAAGCGCAGGTAGTCCGGAGCGGTCGATACAAGCCCCGCGCCTCCGGACTGCATCGCGTGCGGTCTCTTGTGCCTCGCCGTCACCGAGCCTTCGTGCGCCGCGATGCCACCTCCCCGAGATGGCACATACGCCGTTGCGAGCCGGTCCAGCTTGCTTTCTGGCGCGAAGAATGAAGTATCGTGCATTTTCAGCGGAGCGAATAGCCTGTCACGCAAGAATTGATCGAATGACTGACCGGAGATAACCTCAGCAAGATACCCGAGGACGGTGGACGACATGCTGTACCGCCACTTGGTGCCCGGCTGATGGACAAGCGGGATCTTCCCCAGCCTGTCCATCACTTCCTTCAGAGTACTGTCCGCGTCCGCAATCCTCGCCTCGTGGTACATCGCGTCTATCGGAGTGTCTTTCATCAGGCCGTAGCTGAGGCCCGATGTGTGCGTGAGCAGGTGGCGAATGGTGATCGGCCGGTGCTGGTCAACGAGGCGTATGCCCGTCTCTCCCATGCCGTCAAGGACCTTCATATTCGCGAATTCCGGGATGAACTTGCCGACCGGATCGTCGAGCGAGAAGTGTCCCTCTTCATAGAGCATCATTACGGCGACGCTGGTGATGGGCTTGGTCATCGAGTACAGTCGGAAGATTGTGTCGTCTTTGACTGGTATCCCGCTTTCGATGTCCTGCATGCCGTAAGTTTCATTGTGAAATACTTCGCCACGCCGGGCGAGCATCGTCAGCACGCCCGCAAGCCTGCCCCTGTCTATGTAGGACTGCATTCGGTCGCTGAGGCGACGAAGCCTTTTCGACGAGAAGCCCGCGGATTCCGGGGAGACACTGTTCATCGAGAACCTCGTAATTGAAAATCTTCAAGGGCTACCGCGCGAAAGAAACTACTCCATCATCGCCTGGTATGTGGCAATCTGGAACTCGCGGCGCAGCGGATAGTACGAGCTTGGCATGAACTGCGTCAGCAGGATGGCTACCAGTTCTTCTTGCGGATCAATCCAGAATACGGTGCTTGCCGCGCCGCCCCACGAATAGATGCCGTTGGAGCCGATGATTCCGTGCTGCGCTATGTCCATGACGACACGGAAGCCGAGGCCGAAGCCGCAGCCCTTCGTGTCGGAGGCGTTGCTCTGTCCGACCGCGAACGGCTTCAGATCGTCGGTCAGGTGGTTCGAGCGCATCATTTCGACCGTCTTGGGGGCGAGCAGGCGCTGGTCTCCGAAGACGCCGCCGTTCAGCAGCATCTGGCAGAAGTGCATGTAGTCGGCGCCGGTGGATACCAGTCCTCCGCCGCCCGAGAACAGCGTGTGCGGCCTCAACTGCCTGTTGACCATGGGGTTGTCGAGGGGCGCTATTTTGCCATTCGTTGTTGCACCGTACACGGTTGCAAGCCTGTCCAGGTTTTCCTCAGCCACATAGAAGGATGTGTCCCCCATGCCCAGCGGGTCTAGGATGTTGTCCTGCAGGTACTGGTCGAATGGAGTGCCGGAGACGACCTCGACGAGGTAGCCGAGCACATCGGTGGCGTTGCTGTACCGCCACTTTGTTCCGGGCTGAGTGACGAGGGGCAGCTTGCCGAGCTTTTCCGCCATCTCCTGAAGGGTGCTGTCCGGGTCGGTGATGTTCGCCTCGCGGTACATCTGCTCGATGGGGCTGTCCTGGTGGAAGCCGTAGCTGAGGCCGGAAGTGTGCGTGAGCAGGTGGCGGATGGTGATGGGCTGCTGCTGGTCAACGAGGCGCATGCCAGTCTCGCCCATGCCGTCGTACACCTTCATGCTGGCTAGCTCGGGGATGAACTTGCCGACGGGATCATCGAGCGAGAAGTGCCCCTCTTCGTAGAGCATCATGACGGCGGCGCTGGTAATCGGCTTGGTCATGGAGTAGATGCGAAAGAGAGTGTCGCGCTCGACGGGCGTGTCGCTCTCGAGATCGAGGACGCCGTGCGGCTCGAAGTGGAAAGTCTCGCCGCGCCGCGCGAGCATGGTCAGTCCACTGGCGAGCTTGCCGTCGTCTATGTAGCCTTGCATCATCTTGTTGACGCGGCTTAGGCGCTGGGATGAGAAACCGACAGATTCAGGGGATGCACCGTTTGTCATTTGCTGCTCCTTTAGCTTACATCGTTGTACAGGATTGGCAGTATGGAGGGACTAAACTTCCCCTAACCCTCTCCCACTGGGAGAGGGGACTGAATTGCCCTTATGCTACGCCGAGCTGCTCTGCCATACGCAGCATCGCTCGGGCGGTCTGCTCGTGGGCGATGTCCACCATGTCGCCGCCGTAGGTTACAGCAGCGCCGCCGGTCTCGCGCATCTGCTCCATGGCGTCCACGAGGCCGCGCCACTCGGCGATTTCCTCTTCTGATGGTGTGAAGACCTCGTTCACGATAGGCACATGGTAGGGGTGGATGAGGCTCATGCCGTTGTAGCCGAGCCGCTTCAGCTCGCCGGCGTAGGTACGCAAGCCATCGAGGTCGCGGATATCGAACCAACCGCCGGATACGGGGAACTGCACGCCCGCCGCACGGGAGTCCACCAGCACTTTGGAGCGGATGAACAGCGTCTCCATGCCCTCTGGCGTCCACTGGTAGCCGATGGAGCGCGCGGTGTCGCCGCCCTTGCCGCCGCTGCCGCCCATGTGCGCGATGCGGTCGGACGCCATCGCGATGTCGTAGGCGCTGCGGATGCCGGCAGCCGTCTCCAGTCCCGGATCAATGAAAATCTTCCCGACCTCGGCCCCTGCCTTGCGTTCGAAGAATCGCAGCAGCACATCCACCTCAACCACGTCGTCGGGGGACTGCACCTTGGGAAGTGTAATGCCGTACAGGTTCTTGCTGGTGATGGCTTCGAGGTCGAAGCCGGTCATGCCCGTCTCCAGCGGGTTGACGCGCACGAACAGCGTCTGCACGGGGCCGATCTCCTCGATCATCTTAGCGACGATCTGTCGCGCCGCGTCCTTTTCCTGCGGCGGCACGGAGTCTTCAAGGTCGAGGATAAGCGCGTCCGCGCCATACTTGGGCGCCTTGCGTATCCAGTCCTCCTTGTTGCCGGGCACGAAGAGGACGGAGCGCAGGGGCTTGGCTTCGAATTTCATGGTAGTTGCTCCGTGGGGCGATTAGCATGGGCTGACTAGTATGGTGACGCATATGGATGGGCGAGATGGCAAGATCTGTATTGCTACTGGAACTTCGGCCGACCTCTGACATTGGGGTATTTTCAGTAATTGTTGAATTCCGGATACCAATGCTGCTACAGGAGTCTATATTGCCTCAAAGGCGTGTAGTTTGAATGCTCACTTTCCCCATTCAAGGATTCCAACAATAGCACTTACACGTTCATGTTCAGCTTCAGCATCATAGTGGTCTAGCTCTAACGCCCTCTTGTAGTCATCAAGCGCAAGGTGAAATTCACCTAGGTGTTCATAAGCGACCCCTCTGATGAAATAGAATTGTCCATTGCTCGGATTAAGCTTGATAGCCTTGCTGAGGTCAGCGAACGCCCTGTCATGATGGCCTCTGATTTGGTGAGTGAGACCTCGATTGATGTAAGCCATTGCGTAGTCAGGTGATAATTCGATCGCCATGTCGAAGTCAGCAAGTGCTCTATCATAGTCGTCTTTGGCGATATATCCAGTCCCTCGGTTGTAGTAGGCCTTCTCTTCCTTAGGGTCTAGCTCGATCGACTTGCTGTAGTCACTGAGTGCTCTTTCATACTCACCTTTTTCACTATAGGCAATAGCTCGATTTAGGTACGCCCCTGCTAAGCTTGGATCCATTTTTATCGCTATGTCATTGTTGGAAATCGCCTTGTCATATTCACCTTGTTTTATGTTGTCGACCCCACGTTGCACATAATCTGACGCATTGAGATCTGACGCATCAAGGCTACAACCCAACATTGTTACGCTGACTAGCGTAAGCAACATCGTCAGACTTCTCATTTCAGCACCTCTAACTTTGAGAACACGACCAGTTGACATACGATAGTATCAATGAACCTGCTTGGGGAGACTGGTCAGTCGCCTCTACACCACAATATTTGCCATTAGACCTACCATACTCGCGACTGCGCCCAGTTTCTACACAACCCCATCTTCCATCAGTCCTGCCAGTTCGTCGTCTGACAGGTTGAGCACGCTGCCGTATATTTCCTTGTTGTGCATGCCGAGCGTGGGGGCGCCGTAGGCTTCGGGGAGCTCGCCGCCGGAGAATATGACGGGGAAGCCTGCGACTATGCCGGGCACAGGTTCTTCCATTCCGCCGTGCCGCATAGGGAGCAGGCTGCGGCGGTCCCAGAAGTGCTGGTCGTTAATCGCCTCGTCCACGGTACGAACGGCTCCACTCGGCACATCGGCAGCCTCGAAGCGCTCCAATGCCTCGGCACGGGTGATCTTCTTCACGCGCTTCTGAATCTCTTCGCGCGCCTCCACGACGTTCGCGGTGCGGCTGTGGAACTCGGCGAATCGCTCGTCTGCGAGAAGCTCGGGGGCGTCCAGCGCGTTGCAGAGCCTCTGCCACTGGTCGTTGCTGGCGGCGGTGATGGTAAGCTCGCCGTCGCTGGTGCTGTACAGGCCCGTGGGACCGCCGCGCGTGGTGTTGCCCATTCGAAGCGGCAGGCCCATCTCCACGTCGTCCTCGAGGGTGTCCATCATCATGATTGATGTGAGCGTGTCCATCATTGACACGTCGAGGTACTGCCCTTCGCCTGTACGCTCTTTTTCGCGTAGCGCAGCCGTAATCGCGTAGCAGGCGAATAACGGAGTCACGAGGTCGCCGATGTAGAAGCCGACGCGGGTCGGGGGACCATCGGGATGCCCGTTGATCTCCATGAGGCCGCTCATGCCCTGGATCTGCGGGTCGTGGGCGGGCCTGTCGGCGTATTCGCCGGTCTGCCCGTAGCCTGATATGGAGCAGTAGATGATGCTCGGATTGACGGCGGAGACATCCTTGTAGCCCAAGCCCATGCGCGTTAGAGAGCCGGGCGCGAGGTTCTCCAGCATCACATCGGACGACTTGGCGAGGTCGAGGAACATCTTGCGGCCCGTTGGGTGCTTGAGATTGAGCGTCACGCTCTTCACGCCCTGGTTGCGCTTGAGGAATCGCGTGGAAATGTCCTCGGGGGTCTGCTGCTGCGGGTGCTTGCCTTCCGGTCCGATGAATGGACCGTTGCCGCGCACGGGGTCGCCCTTGCCGGGCAGTTCGACCTTGATGACTTCAGCGCCGAGCCGGGCAAAGTTCATGCTTGCGTAAGGGCCTGCAAGGAAGCCTGTCACGGCGACTACTCGGATGCCTTTGAGGGGTTGCATATTGCCTCCAAGGAGTGGGTGATTGGTTCAATCGGTTCATTTGCTGGCGGAAACGCCTTCGTGGTATTTTACACCATTCATATGGTTGCGCCTGAAATGCTACATAAAGCATCAGGGCGAACGATGTAGCATATAACTCGTTCGCCCTGAACTCTTCTTTAGCGCGATTTATAGCAGTCAGCTACGGTCGCTTCTCCGAAATCACCTGAGCGAGAAGTATCGCCGGTCCTCCGGCGGGGCACCTGGTCCGCCGTTGTCAACGAGAACGAGTTTGCCTGAGTCGTCGTGCGTCACCACGAAGCAGATGAACCCCCTGCGGCCATTGTCCTCGCCCGTGTAGCGTTGCAGCGAGAAATCACGTGGTATCACAGTGTCCACCTCGCCGCCGCAATGGTTTGAGCCGAGCCATTTATATATTCCGTCGTTCGGGTAGATATGCCTTTCAGTTGGATCAGCCTCCGCTGAAAGCCTGGCGGCAGCGTCATACGCTTCCGCGTCACCCGGATGACCTTGCACTTGAATGTTGATCAGCAGGTATTCGTGCCCCCGTGGAGGTGGGTCGTTCAAATTGTGTTCTCTGTTAATCCTGTCCCAAGCATCTCTCCCCCAGAAGACCATAGCTTCTCTTACTCTCAGAGTAACTCCCTCGTTATTCTGCAGAAGGAACGACTCGCCAATAGGAACTGGGTTGTCCCAGGTCATGCCATAGGGAAGTGGCGTTGCGGTGGGCGTGAGTGTCGGCCTGGGCGTGTTCGTTGCCGTGGGCACGGGCGTGATTGTTGCTGGGTCAGCCGTGGGTTCAGGCTCAGGCGTGCTTGTGGGCGGCTCCGGTGTTGCTGTGGGTTCCGGCGTGCTCGTAGGTGGCACGGGTGTGTCGGTCGGTGGCACAGGTGTGTCAGTCGGCACAGGTGTGTTGGTCGGCGGCACCGGTGTGTCAGTTGGCACCGGAGTGGCAGTAGGCTCCGGCACCGGCGTATCTGTCGGGGCCGATTCCGCCTCGGCAGTCGCTCGCAGGTTAGCTGCTACGACAGTCGCTTGCACTCCCGCCTCGACAGTCGCCTGCACATCAGCTGTGGGCACCTGTGTCGGTGCCGGCAGAGGAGGCGGGTCCGCGGTCGGTTCTTCGCTGCCGCATGCGACCATAATTAGCGTTGTGGCTGCGATTATTGAAAGCGCAAGGAACTTCAATTACTGTCCTCCGTTCAATAGAGAGAGTTAGTTATACAACTATACAACAGCCTAAAGCAATTGTGGTATCAGACAAGTATCAATTCTCCTCAAGTCGGGTGTAGTTCTACTTGCTGCTCGCCTATACGTAGTGATTGTGTGGGTTGCGAAGGTGCATCATGCGCGCGCTGGGTGAGAGCGGCCAAGGATGCACGCCGCAGCGCTCCGCCCATGCCTCATATAGCCCGGTCATCTCGGCGGCTTTGGGCGCATTGCTTTCCACGAGGTTGTTGAGTTCGGTGCGGTCTTCGTCCATATCGTAGAGTTCCCACTCGCCGCCGACCTCCGCGACTAGCTTCCAGTTGTCGATGCGGACGGCGCGGCTGCCCTCGTGCTCCCAGTAGATGGGTAGGTTGCGCTGCCAGCCGCCCGTGTTGATGGCGTCCATGAAACTGACACCTTCAATGGGCGTGATGGCGTTGCCGTTCTGTTCCGTCGGGTACGACGCGCCAGCGACGTCTATGCAGGTCGCAGGGATGTCGGAGATGTGCGTTGGCTCGTGGACGATGCCTGCCTCCCTGATACGCTCGGGCCAGTTTACGATGAAAGGAGTGGATATGCCGCCCTCGTGCGTCCAGCGCTTGAACAGGCGGAACGGGCTGTTGCTCGCGTTCGCCCATGGCAGGTCGTAGCTCATGAAGGTGTCGCCGGGCCCTGGGCGCTGCCCTAGTATGTTGCCCATCTTGATAGGAGTGCCGTCCGGGTTGGGGCTGGCGTACTGTGAAGGTTCGGGACGCTCCGTGTCCTCGGCTAGGAACTCGGCGCAGCCGCCGTTGTCCGAGAGGAACATCACGAGCGTGTTGTCATCCGCGCCTATCTCGCGAAGCTTGTCGAGGATGCGCCCGATGCCCTGGTCCATGCGATCAATCATTGCGGCGTAGGTCGCCATCTTTAGGTCTTCCCAGTCCTTGTTGCGCTCGTCGTCCCAAGCGACTGCCGACGAGTTGCGCGGTGTAATTTCCCACTTGTCGCTGAGGATGCCGCTTGCCTTCAAATCTTCGTGGCGGTTCGTGCGGAGCGAGTCCCAGCCGTCACGGTACTTGCCTTCGTAGCGTGCGATGTCCTCTTCGTGCGCGTGCAGCGGCCAGTGCGGTGCGGTGTATGTCACATGCAGGAAGAACGGCTTTTCGTCGCCACCGTTTGCGCTTGCTGCGCTGTTGGCGGCGGCGTTCTCGTCGAGCATCTTCACGGCGTTGTCGGTGATGGCGTCGGTGAAATAGTAGCCACTCGGATCTAGTTCAAGGAAGCGGTCGTCCTCCATCAGCAGGCGCGGGAAGAAGTAATTCGCGCTGCCCGCGACAATGCCGTAGAAGCGGTCGAAGCCGCGCTGCGTGGGGATGGGATAGCCGTGGCTGCCCTTCAGCTCCTCCCAGTTGCTGTCGTCGATCAGGTTGTAGCGGCCTCCGACGTGCCACTTGCCGCTCATGTATGTAGCGTAGCCGCTCTCTCGCAGCACCTCTGCGACGGTGGCGCAGTTGTCGTTCAGGAAGCCCTGGTACTCCGGGGGACCGAGCGCGTCCATCATGTGGCCCACGCCAGTCTGGTGCGGGTTCAGGCCCGTAAGCAGGGAAGCGCGGGACGGGCAGCAGCGCGCCGAGTTGTACATCTGCGAGAAGCGCAGGCCGGACGCGGCGAGCCTGTCGAGGTTGGGCGTGCGGATTTCGGAGCCGTAGCAGCCGAGATCCGAGTAGCCCATGTCGTCGGCGAGGATGAGAAGGATGTTGGGTCGTGTCATTGTGTTACCTCAATTGTTCAGTCTGCCGGTTGGTCGGAGAGTATTCTATCAGGGTTGGAGCAAATTGCCCCCACTGCACAATCTTGCGCTGGCTGAATGCGCGGCAACATCCGCAATATATCGTCCGATGGCGTCCACAAGCCCAGCATGCCCTTGCAGGGTATCAGGCCGATAGGTTGCACATCAGATAGGAGCCATGCATACGCGCCATCGTATCGTGCGATGCAGGCTGCATCCTCGTCTGCCGCTTCCATCGGGCGGCAGTCGTACAGCCAGGCTACTGCTACGATGCCGCCTGTCGGCAGGTCTCCGTGCGGGCGTGCGCTAGCGTGTATGGCGAGCGGGCCGCGATAGTGCGTGCGCCAGGTGCGCGTCTCGATCGTCTTGCGCCCGTCGGCTATCAGGCTTGCCCAGGGCTGTCGCAGCGAAAGTGCCTTCATTTTCATTTGCTTGTGTTGCTTCGTAAGGTCAGGCGCGCAGCATATCTTATCAGCCTGATTGCGCTTCGGGGGAGACGAACCTCCGTCCCAAGTAGGCAGCACCCAAGCCTGCTGCGCTTCCGAAGAGCAACCCTACCAGGATGCGAAATGCGTAAATGGCTGGAGAGAAGGACGAGTCCGGCGACTCAAGTCCAAGAATGACATAGTGGAACGACAGGCTCGACGTGATCACGGCTACGACGGCTCCCAGGATGACGCCCGCGGAAATGAGCGTGTCGGTGTTCAATGTGGGAGTGCGCGAGCTGATGACGGCCGGAACGATAGCCCCGCTGACTGCGCCGACAAACAGGCTGACCAAATGCGGAATTATGAACACGAGAATGAAGTCCGCGACGGATAGGGCGCTTTCCAGCGAGGTTGAGATGTGCAAGGCGGTGGCAATGATGCCGGGCAGCACGAATGCGACGCCGATGACAGCGCCAACGATAGCGCCGGGTAGGGGTGCGCCAAGTGAACGGCCCATAAACAGCAAGCCCGTGATAGACCCTACCAAGCCGGAAGCCGCGATTATGCCGCTGAATCTCTTCAGTAGAAATTCGTAATCGATGTCATACTCCTGTAGCAGCGCGGCAAGCACCACGAGCGCGACCTGCGCTAGAGCGAGTATGACTCCGACAGCGGCGCCGATGAGTCCGCCTGAGACAAACCAGTCGGCGCGTTCCCTGGGTAGTGCGAGCCGGATGTTCGCACCAGCGAGCACGCCAATGACTGCGCCGACCAGAATCTCGGCAGCAGAATTGACGCCGATCTGATAGCGCCAGGCGCCGTCGACATAGTTCTGGAAGAGTTCGATGCTGCCGTTGACCAGCGCAACCCACAAGCCGCCAAGGACGCCAATGCAGGTGGCTATGATTACGCTTTTGAGCACGGCATTTTCCTATTGAGGCGAATTGACATGAGCGTAAGAATATGTAGATCGAAGAACTGCCAGAGGTCACATTACGAGATTGCAGGGCGCTCGGTACAAGTCCTTGCCGTTGCTTCCCGTCATAAGTCGAAGAGTATGGGCGCCAACATGACGGAAGCGATCATGGGTACAACGCCAGCTACGACTCCAGCCAGCACTATCTTGACGCCATTTCTCCGCTTTCCCCCGTAATAGTCCGAGGGTATTCCAACAAATAAACCGATGGTAGTGCAACCAAGTATGATAATAACTACGATTATATAGAATATCGTAAGAAGTAAACTGCGAGAGCCAATCACATCAGGGAAATTGCTCAGGGTATAAGATAGGAGAGTTGCAATAGCCTTAGTAAACAGGTAGGCAACAAGTATAGCAGTGACAGAGCTTATAGAAGCCCTGAGCACCGCTCCGCTAAATCTATTAGACATGTCCCGCCCGCCGACCACGGCTCCTACTATCGAGCCTACAAGAACTCCTGTAATTGCCCCTCTACCTATTCGCAGTGCAATCATCAGAGCGCTGTCGCGCGGTAATTCGCCAGAGAAGAGATCTAATGTATTCCATACCACAGAGTCTATGAGCACCAGCACAGAGGCTACTGTTATGCCTACAATTGCGCCGGCAAGTGCTCCCTTGAATACGCCAGGGAGCGCGCCGGAAATTGCACTGATGCGAACGCTGTAAGTGCCCCGCTTAGCGCTTGTCATCTCTGACCTCGTCTTTGGCAAATGCCAGTGGGATGTTCGCACCAGCGAGCACGCCAATGACTGCGCCGACCAGAATCTCGGCAACGGAGTTGAGCTCGACTTGATAGCGCCAGGCGCCATCGACATAGTTCTGGAAGAGCTCGATGCTGCCGTTGACCAGCGCAACCCACAAGCCGCCAAGAGTGCCGATGCAGGCGGATGTGATTACGCTCTTTAGCACTGCGTTCTCCCGGGGCTAACATCGATGGACAGGATGAATAGGATAGACGCTTAGCGATCGAACCAGAATCCGGATAGGATGCCGGCTGCCGAGCCGATTATTACGCTTACAAGTGTGGGGGCGAATAGGGTGGCTATCACTCCGATAGAACCTCCGATGAGTACGCCCTTGATTACGGTGAACGACAAGCCCAAGCCCTCATAATGCCCTGCCCGCGCTCCTAAAACAGCGCCCACGATTAGGCATGTTAGCGCGCTGGTCGTCATCGTCGGAAATACGGCGGCGTACTGCGTTTCCTGGTCCGCGCCGATCAAGGTGTAGGCGCAGCTGCCGACAAGCGCGGCAATGAACACGCTGACGGCGGAGCCGAAAAACATGGCTAAGACTGCACCAAGCAGCACATCTTTGGCGTGCTCATCAAACGGAGACTTCTTTGGGTTGTGCATAGGTGAAACGAGGATGGACGGAATAGAAAGTATCCTGTCCATCCCTGTTTATCCTTAGGTCGTTACCGCGCCCAGTGACGCCGACGACACGAGCTTGGCGTACTTGGCTAGAACGCCCCGGTCGTAGTTCGGCGGCGGCGGCGTCCAGTCGGCCCGGCGCTGCGCGAGTTCGTCGTCAGAGAGGCGCACGCTGAGGTCGCGCGTTTCGGCGTTGAATTGCACAATGTCGCCATCCTGCAGCAGGCCGATTGGCCCACCGACTGCCGCTTCGGGGGCGACATGGCCTATGCAGGGTCCCCGAGACGCGCCGGAGAAGCGCCCGTCCGTGAGGAGCATGGTGGAGTCGCCGAGGCCCGCGCCCATTATCGCGCCGGTTACGGCAAGCATCTCCTGCATGCCGGGTCCGCCCTTGGGGCCCTCGTAGCGCACGACTACCACGTCGCCGTCCTTGATTTCGCCGTTCACGATGGCGTCGAATGCCGGTCGCTCGCCGTTGAAGACGCGCGCCGGTCCCTCGTGCGCCGTGTGCTTTGTGCCTGAGACTTTGATGACCGCGCCTTCGGGGGCGAGATTGCCCTTCAGGATGGCGAGGCCACCGGTGGGACTGCGCGGTGACGATATGGGGTGGATGACGCGGCTGTCCGGGTCCGGCAGGTCAAGCTCGTCGAGGTTCTCTGCGATTGTCTTGCCAGTGATGGTGAGCGCGTCGCCGTGCAGCAGGCCCGCGTCGAGGAGCTGCCTCATCACGACGGGCACGCCGCCGGACTTGTCCATGTCGGACATGACGAAGCGACCGCCGGGGCGCAGGTCGGTGATGTACGGTGTGCGGCGGCTGATCTCGTCGAAGTCGTCTATGTTCAGTTCCACCTCTGCTTCGTGCGCGATAGCGAGCAGGTGCAGCACGGCGTTGGTCGAGCCGCCCATTGCCATCACGACCGTTATGGCGTTCTCGAACGCCTCGCGGGTCATGATTTGGCGCGGCGTGATGCCTCTTTCGAGCAGGCTGTACATCAGTGAGCCGGACGAGTGCGCCACGTCATCGTTGCGCGGGTCAACTGCAGGTATCGAGGACGCGCCCGGTATGGACATGCCCATCGCCTCGATAGCGGAGGACATCGTGTTCGCGGTGAACATGCCGGCGCATGCGCCCTCGCCCGGGCAGGCTACGCGCTCCATTTCGAGCAGTTCTTCGAGCGTCATCACGCCTGTGGAGAACGCGCCGCATGCTTCGTACATGTCCTGTATGTTGATGTCCTGACCCATCCAGTTGCCGGGCAGGATTGCGCCACCATAGACGAATATAGACGGCACATCCAGACGCGCCATAGCCATCATCGCGCCGGGCATGTTCTTGTCGCAGGCGGCGACCACGACGAGGCCGTCCATGCCCTCTCCGAAGGTTACGGTCTCGATGGAGTCGGCGATGACCTCGCGGCTTACGAGAGACGCCTTCATGCCTTCGGTGCCCATTGAGATGCCGTCACTGATGGTGATAGTGCCGAACATGAACGGCACGCTGTTGGCGTCCCGCAGGCCCTGCTTCACCTTCTGCGCGATGCGGTCGAGATGCACGTTGCACGGCGTAACATCGCTTGCCAGGTTCGCAATCGCGACAAAGGGCTTCTCGAAGTCATCATCCTGCAACCCCACGGCCCGGAGCATGGAGCGGGCGGGCGCCCTGTCGGGGCCGTCCACTACGACATGGCTCTTGTGCCGCAGCATTGATACTGTGTCCGTTGCCATAATTAACTCTTCTCCTTCTCGTAATTTGTTTCAAGTTCAAATGAAATGCACAGGATAGAAAGGATACTATCATGTTTGACTATTCTATCCACAGCGGATCCGGTCACTGGCAATTTACGCGCTCGTAGAACTCCTCGGCGAGGCGGATCGCCTCCGCAATCTCTTCGGGGCTGCGGACTCGCCGGTTGTACTGCCCAGCCTGGCTTGGCGCACCGGCTCCGACGGAACTGTCGAATTCCACCTCGATTGCCATACGCTCCTTGACATTCTCCAGCTCCTCCTCCGGCCTGGTGGAGTAGAGCATTGCGTCGCACATTGCGAAGTGCGTCATCGCCTCCATCTGCGAGTATGTGAAGAACTCGTCGTACTCCGACGGCTCATGCCGTATTCCGCCTATTGTCGTTGTCCGCTCGGCAAACGGGAGATACACCAGAGTTCCGATTATTACGATCACAACAACAATTAAAGAGATCACCAGCGGATGTCTCATGCCGAGCCCCAGCAATCCCCGTCTTCGAGGCTGTGGAGGAGCTGGGCGCGGTGGGGGAGGAGGAGGCGGTTCGACGGGAGTTTCCGCCTGTCTGCGGTGCCCCGCGAGAGTACGAATGCCCACAATAACGAGAGCGATCAGCCCAAACACCGCGACCACTGCGGCGAATGGACGGAGAACGCCAATCTGGGAAGTTCTCGACTTGCCGGTGGCTGAGCGTAACTTTCTGAATCTTATCTTTTCGGTAAATCGGCGCGCCATTGGCTTCCAGCTTTCGCAGAATGACTGCCCTTTGTGTTGCAAAGAAAAAGGGTACGCTCAAAGCGTACCCTAGTTATTATAGCCGTGCTGTAAAGCCGCTGCGAATGTGCGACTTTCCTATTCGGGCTTGTGCTTTTCTATGAGCGCGAGCGCTCTTTCGTCCAAGCCTACACCGGTGAGCGGCCTACCCGCGTCGTAGTAGGCGATGCCGAGGTCAACGTCGCGATGGATCTTCTCGAATTCGCGCGTGCCCTGCCATTCGCTCTTCAACTCGGCGAACAATGCCTCAATCTGTGGCCTCTTGAACATTTTCACCTCTTGTGTAGTAAGTAAGGGCAACCACATTGGCTGCCCTTACGCTCTTAATTGACCAATCTATCCGTTACTCGTCGCCGCGAGTCGTGCCGCCCTCGTCGAGGATCTTCTTCAGCTCGACTGCGAAGTCCATGATCTCCTCTGTGGGGAGCATGTCGTTCTCAAGCTTCTCCTTGAACTCCTCAAACAGCCACTCTTCCCTGCGGCCGTGAGGAATCTCGAAGAACTGGCGGTTGAACTGCGGCAGGCTGCCGGGTCCGAAGTATCCCTTTTCAGGGATTTCGTAGCCTTCGAGGTTGTCGGTGTTCTTGCCCAGAACCTCGCCGGTGTCGACATAGTGCTGCATAACTGAAGGTGCGCCGTACTTCTGGATCGGGCAGACCTTCATGCACACGCCGCAACCGTCATAGCGCGCCATGACCGGGCGACAGCGTTCGTAGATGAGCTTGTTCTTCTCAGCTCCGCGCCACCAGACCTTTTCCTTTACGAGTGCGCGGCCCGGGCAGCGGTTAACGCAGACCTGGCAAATCTGGCAGAAGTTGTGCAGACCGTAGTCAACCGGCTCGTCGTAGGTTACCGGTGCGTCGGTCGTGATCATTGCCAGGCGCGCCCTCGAACCGAAGTGCGGGGAGAGCAACTGGCCGTTCGCGCCAAGCTGGCCCAGACCTGCCGCGACGAACATCGGAATATAGACGCCGCTGTTGTCGTTGGGGCTGTGAACCTGGGCGTGGTAGCCGAGGCTGCGGATGTAGTCGGCGAGGTCGAGCGCCAGGGCGCCTTCGATCTCATAGGTGCCGAAGTGAGCGAACTCAGCCTCAAGGCTGGGGATCGTCTGTGTCTGGTAGTAGTCCTGCTCAAGCGCGAGGCAGATGGTGTGCTCGTACTTGACCCAGCGCTTCTTGCTGGCGTAGGCGTACTTGTGGTCGAACTTGGTGAAGCCAACCTCACCGAAGCCAAGCTCACGCGCCTTGAGGTGGATTGCGGACGTCATGTCCTTGCCGGCTTCAGCGGTGCCGGTAGGCTCAAGGTCGCCTGTGATCAGCGATGTGTCCACGAGAGGCTGGTTAATCTCGTCGTGGCGCTCGCGATACTTCAGAACTTCTTCGGTGTAAACCGTCCAGACCCATTCGCGGTCGGCGGCCTTCTCGATGTTCTGTGACTCTACGGGATAGACCCGGCTATAGAAAGAGACATCCTCATCCCTCTTGGGGATGCCGGGTACGGTCGCGAGATCATCTGCGACAGGTATCTCTACATCGGGGTCTCCGTGAAGTCGCCCCGGCCTCTTAACCACGTGACTAACGGTCTTTTTAGGAATTTCTTTAAGCATCTGTTTTGACTCCCTCCCGCAGATAAATTTCGATGCTCACGCGAGTTTACGCCCAATTTAGATTTATGTCAAGATTCAATACTCAACATTTTTCAATGTAATTAAGGCGATGGAATTCCGCAAGACGTTTTAGGTGCAAGAGCATGACATAACTCATGCAGAACAACTGTAAGGACAGCTGCGGAACGCCGAAAATACCGCCTCGTCAGGTGTACTCCGGGCTCCTCTGCCGCGCCTGCCAGACTTGGCTCAAGAGGAATACCACGCCGCCAATTGCGATGACGCTGACGAGGGTGATGGAGCGGTCAACCAGCGCGATTGATACCGCATCCTGACGGCTCAGACTCAACAACAGCACACCGATGATTCCCGATTCCACGAAGCCGATACCGCCCGGAATCGGGACGGTGCTCAGTATGGCAGCGCTCAGTGCCGCGATCGCAATCAATGCCAGCGAAACATCAAGCCCTAGCGCCTGCACCACGAAGAACAGCCGAGCGACCTCAAGCAGCCACGCTCCGCCGCCCAACGCGATGACCGTGGGCATCTGCTTCATGCTGCCGAGCGTCCCGCTCTGAAAGCGATGGAATTCCGCTTCCAGGCGCGATGGCAGGAAGCGCGCGAATCGGCTGCCCCACATCTTCATCGCCGCGAGAAAGAATAGAGAACCGACTGCGACAGCGAGGGTCAGCCAGATAACGGTCAGCGCCACCTTAGATACTGAGGTCGTGGAGAGCAGCAACGCACTTGCCACAAGTATGAGCAGCATAGATGCCACGTCGAGGACACGCTCCGCAAGCACCGTGCCCAGACTCCAGGAGAAACTGCCGCCGCTGCCGCGTGCGAAGAGCCAGGCGCGATAGCCGTCGCCCATCCGAAGCCAGGTGATGGAGTTGACGAACCAACCGATGAGTATGTAAACGGATGATTGCCGTACGGTTGGGAGATGCCCGTGTGGAAGTTCATCGAGTTCGCCGGTGTTGTTCGCCAGCATCCGCCAGCGTTGCCCGCGAAGTATGAAGGTCGCGTAGTACAACACAAATGCCAGCAGGTAATACCCCACATGCATGCCCGCGATCGTCTCGAATGTTGATCCCCAGTCAAGTTGGAAGCGCGTCAGCAGGAAAAAGACGAACGCAGCGAAGATCACCAACAGCAGCAACGAGCGCAACGAGAACATGCGCCGCTTGAGGAGCGCCGTTCCTCGTCTTTCTGGGGATGCCGTTGTGTGGTCCTCTGGTGGTTGCTGGTTCATCTTGTCCATATTGAATGGGATTGGATGAGTCCGCCCTTGGAATCAGGCGAGGCATTCGCTACGTTGAAGATTCCGGTTCTGGTTATCGGGGGAGGCGTTTCACGTCAGGCTATGGGGCGTTTCGAGGGCATTCCGGGGCGTCGAGGGTATCGCTCGGGTGTGGGACGCAGTTTCTTCAGCACGACCAGCGCTCTGTCTTGCAGACCCGCAAGCTTCACTGGCAGCACCTCGCGGACACTGCCTCCAAGCGTTTCGATTGCGCCCTGTCCTCTCTCCAGTTCGGCTGCGATGTCCGCTTTCTTGTGCATTATCACTGTGCCGCCTACACGCACGAACGGCAGTGTTAACTCCGCCAGGGCCGCCACCTCTGCGACGGCTCTGGCAAAGGCGATATCGAACTTCTCGCGGTAATCGTCGTGATGGGCAAGCGTCTCCGCCCTGTCGGTGCGTACCAATATGTCCTGCAGTTCCAGCGCCTCGCATGCTCGCGTTAGGAATGCAGTCTTCTTAGCGGTGGAGTCCATCAGCGTGCCTCGCATGCCGGGAAACGCCAGCGTCATTGGAATGCCTGGAAACCCGCCTCCACTGCCCACATCTATAAAGGAAGCGGACTGAAGCAATTCAGTTGTAAGCGCCTGAGCTGCCGAAAGCGAATCCAGAAAATGCCGTGTCTGCACAGCCTCCCATTCGGTTATAGCCGTCAGATTCACACGCTCGTTCCAGCGAACAAGTTCAGCATAGTATCTCACAAACTGCCGCTCTTGTGCCTCCGTCAGACGAATCCCAAGAACCTCAGCTCCCTCTGTCAGAATGTCTGCCTGTAATTCTGTCGCCGTTGCCATACAATGCCCTTCAAAGTGCCTCAATCATTAACATACGCTTAACATAGCGAGTGGACAAGACGAATAGCATAGCATTTCAGGCAACTAAGGAGGTAATAGAATGCCCAACGAAGGCGGCAGACTCGCAGGCAAGGTCGCAATTGTAACGGGCGCGGGTTCGCGCGGACCCGGCGTGGGAACGGGTAAGGCGGCATCGACACTGTTCTCGCGTGAGGGCGCAAGCGTCCTGCTCGTTGACGCCATGCCCGAACGCGCCGAGGAGACGAGGGCGTCCATCGAGCAGGAGGGCGGTGTTGCATCCGTCCTGCAAGCGGATGTAACACGCGAGGACGACTGCGCCCGCATCGCCGAGCAAGTGGTCGAGCGATATGGCAGGCTGGACATCCTGTTCAACAATGTGGGCATAGGCAGTCCGGGCACCGTACTGGATGTGCTGGAGGAAGACTTCGACCGCGTGATGGCGACGAATGTGCGCAGCATGGTCTTTACCAGCAAGTACGCTGTGCCGCGAATGGCTGAGACGGGCGGCGGGTCCATCATCAACATATCTTCCATCTCCGGCATACGCGCGGGCAGCAGCGGCGCGAGTATCCCATACGCCATATCCAAGGGAGGCGTCATCGCGCTGACAACGCAGATGTCGGTGCATCACGGGCGGGACGGCGTGCGCGTCAACTGCATTGCGCCGGGACCGCTCTATACGCCGATGGTCGCGGGTAGGCTCTCCGAGGAAGGCCGAGACCTGCGCCGCCGCAGCACACCGCTCGGCATCGAGGGCAGCGCGTGGGACATCGCATGGGCCGCGCTCTTTCTGGCGAGCGATGAGGCGCGATGGATTACGGGCGTGACACTGCCAGTGGACGGCGGAGTGCTTGCGACAACCCCGCTATCGATGCTGGAACACTTAACCTGACATCAATGGGCAGCATAAACAGGATTTGCTGTATCCTGTACATTCTGTCTGAACACCTTAACTAAGGAGAATATGATGGCAACTTTCGTACTGGTTCACGGTTCGTTTCAAGGCGGCTGGATCTGGAAGCCCACGGCAGATGTCCTGCGGGGGCAAGAACATACGGTGTACGCGCCCACGCTGGACGGCTGCGGCGAGCGTGGCAGTCTGATCCGCCCCGGAATCACCATAGCAGCGCAGGGCAAGGAAGTTGCGGACTTCCTGTTTTACGAAGACCTGCAGGACGTCGTGCTGGTCGGCACGAGCACGGGCGGGCTCGTTATCTGCAAGATTGCGGAACTGGCGCGGGACCGAATAAACAGGGTTGCGTTCGTGGATGCGCTTGCGCCCCAGCCGGGTGAGCTCGTCAGCAATATAGTGCAGCGCGGCCCGAATGCCCCTCCGATTCCCACGAGTGGGCTGACCAGAGGCCCCTCGCGCGAGGAGATGGAAACCCGACTGTTCGCCGACCTGGAGCCGGAACTGCGAACTTGGGCCGTTGATCGCGCCACTCCGCACCCTGTCGAAGCGTCGGACGCACCCGGCGAGCTGGACGCATTCTGGGCGCAGGAGTGGCCGAACACGCGCGTCATATACTGCCGCCTCAGCCAGAATCCGCCCCAGGCACACCAGCGGCGCACCGCCGAAAAGCTCAACGCCTCTTGGCACGAGATGGACGCGGGCCACTACCCGATGCTGAGCCACCCGGAGGAACTGGCGGGTCTGCTGACTTAATGCAGCGTAAGGGTGTGTGGGGGATGGCGGTGAGGCGGAGGTAAGTGATGTCGATGACTAGCGCGGAATACAAGGAAGAGTGGCTGTTTAGCAACGCTCTGGTCGCCTTCGTGGGCGCGCTGATGCTGACTCAGCACTGGCAGGTGTCGGAAGGGGCTGTCACTTTCTTCTTCATCCTTGAACTCCCCGAAGTTGTGGGATATGCGATCTTCCTGATAATCGCTGGGTTCTTCGCGCTCTCGTTCTTCCTGGCAGTGGCGAGCGTAATTCCAGTTCTGCGGAATGTGGCGCTTCTCATAGGCAAGAAGGTGTCCTTCGCCCTAGACTTCACTGTCTGGATAGGATTCATCCTGAGCTGGGCGTCGTCGATTTCTCAGCTGGACCTTGATCAATGGTGGGCGGAGCTGCTGCTGTGGGGCGGACTGGCTCTGATCATCTTCATGCTGGTGAAGATGGTGCTGAGGGTGGTGCGGTCGTAGTTTTACGTTGGATATCCGAGGAGGCCCCTCTTTAATGCCTTTCACCCGCTATGTCGGCAAGTGCTGCTTTGAGCACTTGGAAGCATATCTTAGCTGTATGTTCATCAGGTGAGAATCCCGATGTTAATTGTTCGTACGGGTGGATATAATTCCTAAATTCTCGCAATCCGTGTCCGAATCTATGCACGTCCAGTTTTAGCAGCCCTAACTTATGAGAAACATCAATGAATTCCGATAGTGTCCATTTATGGAAAGGCTTTACCTTGCCATCTCTTCTAGGGCTGGTCGAGGACCGATTGAATTTCTCTGGGTCCCTATGGGCTGCTCCCATGAGCACAGCCTCTAGGATGCTACCACAAAGAAAAATGACGGAAAGATTCGCACCACTTCGCAGACACAACTGTGCCTCATGCAAGCGCTCCTTGATTACCTCCGAAACGGCGAAATCTACTGGCAGTTTCCTGATGTCAGGAATCTCAAATTCCTGACTTAAGAAATCTTCGTCCGTAAAGGAGTCACTTACCGTAGGTTTACCGTTAAGTTTTGAAACAATCTCGCGGCACTTCTGAAGGGAATTAGGATCCAATTCTAGGGAGCCAAAGTCGCATTGAGCCTCATAAACGTCAAGTAATTCCGAAAGGACTTGGCCTACAAGCACATCGGATTCCTGATCCCAGAACGCACGAATCTTCTTGGCTTTGGAAGTACCGTATGTCTGGTACTGGGCACTGTGAATGTCAACACCAACCCGCCTGAAAAATTGTCCGAATGCCGCATCGTTGAAATCCAAGACATATCCGCTGCCCATGTCGAGTACTTTCTCAAGGTATATCTTATCCGCCTCCGTGAGGTTGCTCATATCAAAGTCTCCTCCAGAATTACTTACTCAATCGTAGCATTCATAGAATGAGAGGGAAGTACATCATGCGTCAATTTACGGGCCAGTTTTGATGGAGAAACGGCGCGAAACAGATTCGCACGAACGAGGCGATGAGTTCAGCAACATCTTTTTCAGACGAAAATCACTGCTAAAGCTGAAATATGGCTAGGCAACAACATGCTGGAGATTGTCTGCCAGTGAATTTCGCAAAGAGAAGCCAGTCCACGTACCCTGGATTACCGCGTCAAACTGGGCTGCAAGTGGCGAAGCTTTTTCAGTCAAAGCAAATGTCAATGACGTACTGGAGGAATTCGGAGACGGCGTGTACACAGTCGTCGTATGGGGCAAAATCGATGGCGAAGATGTCGTGTCTCCGAATACTCCATCTTCTACGGCATCACGCGCCGCCCGACACCTACACGCCGCGCTGACAGGCTTGCGTCCCCGCCAAGTATAATAGTATGCGTGGGTAACAGACAGCAGAAGGAATGATGCAATGATTAAGCAGCTAATGGTACAGATTGTGGAACTGCCGGAGGGTGGCTACATGGCTACCAGCGAAGACTTGCCCGACTTAATCGCCTACGCACAGACTGTTTCTGAAGCCATCGACATTGCCAAAGATGTTGCGCAGAAGCTTGTCGACTCCTATGTGGAACATGGCGATGCACTTCCTTGGGAGGCCAGAGAGTCGGAAAGCGTTCACAGCGAGATGATTGCCGTAGCAGTCGCCGATGGGTAGGCTGGCGGGATTTACGGCAAGGCAAGTTATTCGCAAACTGCGTCGAGCTGGTTTTGTCTTTGACCGACAGGCGCGAGGCAGCCATGAGATATGGAGACATCCTGAAACGAGACGCCGCGCAGTCGTTCCCTTTCATCCTGGCGACTTACCGGAAGGGCTTGTGCGTAGCATAATTCGGCAGGGAGGAATCACAACGGACGAGTTCCTGAGGCATTAATATTAGCCCAGCCGCCGCCGCTCGCGGTTGCGTATCGCGTACAGCGCTTCGTCGGCACTCATGCGGCCTACGGGCCCTGAGGCGTAGAGCGAGCCAAGCACTATGCCGCGGCGTCCTAGCAGGAACTCGGTCGGCTGCACGAATCCGCCGCGCTCTTCCGCCCACCATGCGCCTAGTGCTTCCACCTGTTCCTGTGTAACCTCGTATGCGATGGGGAACTTTGCGCCAGACTCTCCCTGCATCTTCTCTGCATGCTCTAACGAGTCCGAACTCACCGCTACGACGCTGCACCCCAGAGATTCAAGCTCTTCGCTGTTCTCTTCCCACTCGGCCAACTGCCGAACGCAGTAGGGTCACCAGTGGGCGCGGTAGAAGAGCAGCGCGAGGTAGCGCGTTGGCATCTGCTCCGGCAGCGTCAATGTGTCGCCGCCGATTACCTTCAGCGTGATGGAAGGAAGTCTATCGCCCTGTTGGAGTTTCGACATATCGTCACCAAAACTTCGTTATTCAGTTGATGCGCGAAGGAGACACCGGCTATCCGCTGTCGCGTCCCTCTTCGACGTCCTCATCCTCGTCGTAGTCTTCCTCTTCTTCGGACGGGTCCTCAAGGCGGCCGCCGACCTCATAGAGGAACTGCTCAACGCCCGGTGAGAGGGATACTGGTTCTTCCTCTTCGTCGTCGGACTCAGGTGAGGCGGAATAGGTGCGGTCGTAGTAGGTTTCGAGCTGCTGGATGAGGGTGCGAACTTCGGAATTGTTGCGCACCGCGCGGTTTATCTCCGAGTATTGCTGTTCGCCGCGTGACGGATCAGCCAGCGAGTCCGGCAGGTCATACATGGCGCACAGCACACTCATCAGTCGCGCTGCCCCCATGTGGTCCTCGTCCAGCTGTACATACTGCGGCAGGTGCGCCATCAGGCTTACCGATGGCGTCTCCTGCTGTATGAGGGACTCATGCACCAGATTGACGATGCTCGTGGGGCCCTGATAGGAGCTACCTCGTGTTGAGACCAACCCGGAGGCGCGGCGCTCCTGATCGCGCGTGAGGCTTCCGGTAATCAGCACGGGGCGCGTGTGCGGTACGGAGTCGTACATCCCGCCGATTCGACAGTACTCGGACACGCCAAAGTGTTGCAGCAGGCCGACTATCGCGTCGCAGTAGTCCTCGCCAAAAGCGTGCGGTTCACGGATGTGCAGAAAGAGGTAGTCGTGTTCGTCGCCATGGGCGTAGTGAACAATCGTGTTGGGAGTGGTAAAGACTCGTCGCCCCTGCACGGTTCGCATTCGTGGACGATAGCGGGTGTAGTCGAAGAACTTGCCCGGTTTTTCCAGTCGTCCTAGCTCCTGAGCGCCGAGGAAGCGTTCCAGGCGGTTGAGCACCAGCGTTCCTACTCGCCCCACATCCACCCACGGTCGCAGCATCGCTACGGCGCGAACATTTCGCAGTTCGGGCACCGGCTCCCGTATCTCGAATTCTCCAATTCTCATTTAACCATCCTGACAGAATACGCTATTTTCTTCAAGTACCATCGAGGCACAGAGTACAAGGGTATCAGTAATTCGAGCTAGGTCGCTAGGCTGTCGGCGCAACACCCGAATCTCGATCGGAAGAGGAAGTTGGGGTTTTACAGAGATGGATGGGATGGGTAGGATATGGGCAGATCATGGTAAGCATTGATGGCAGACATTAACGGAGGTACGGCAATGGATGTAAGCGGAAAGACAGCAGTCGTAACGGGCGGCGGACGTGGCATTGGACGCGGTATATCGCTTGCGATGGCGCGAAACGGCGCGAATGTCGTTGTCGCGGACATAGTCGCTGAGAACGCGGAGGGCGTTGCCGAGGAGGTCAGGGCATTGGGACAGCGCTCGCTTGCTCTCACGCTCGACGTCTCCAACCAGGAATCGGTGGAAGCGATGGCTTCTCAGGCGCTTGCCGAATTCGGCGCAATCGACATACTCGTGAACAATGCCGGAGTCATCGGCTCCCAGGGATGGGAGCGGCGCGAGATGCCTAACGAAGAGGACTGGACGCTGATCTACGAGGTCAATCTCAGGGGCGTCGCGCGCGTTACGGACGCCGTCGCGCCTAATATGATTGAGCGCGAGTACGGCAAGATTGTGAACATAGCATCCATTGCCGGGAGGCGCGGCAGCAACCGCAACCCACCCTACAATGCCTCCAAGGCAGGCGTCATTAGTCTGACGCAGTCGCAGGCACAGCAACTCGCCTCGCACAACATCAATGTGAACGCGATCTGCCCCGGCCTGCTGTGGACCCCGATGTGGCAGCGCATAGCGTCACGCGACACGATGACGCCGAACCCTGAAGGCAAGTCGCCGCGTGAACTCTTCGTCGAATATGTGGAGGCGGGCACGCCGCTCGGCAGGGAGCAGACGCCGGACGACATCGGCAATCTCGCGGCGTTCCTAGCGTCCGACTTCGCGATGAACATCACCGGCCAGTCGATAAATGTCGATGGCGGGTTGACGATGAATTAGCCGTAGCTATTTTGAGAAACCAAGAATACTGTGAACACTCACGAAGATCTGACAATTTACGACGCCGAGCAGTTCAGCGAATTACTGCGCGACTCCACCGAGTTCCTACGCTGCGTGTTGGACAACGCGGAGTTGCTTGACTTCGAAGCCGAGAGCCTGCACTTCGAGGAGTGCTCACTTCGGCGCGTGAACTTCTTCAATCTCGCGTGCGACGACCTTACCATCGAGAATTCGCAGTTGCAGGAGGCGCGCTTCGACAGGGCGGACATACGGGAGGCGACGCTTGTCGGCTCTGAATTCACCTCGGCTACATTCCGAAATACAAAGCTGAACCTGAGCCGCTTCGAGAACTGCGACATGAGCCTGTGTAACCTGGACGGCGCAAACCTGTTTGGAGCCGACCTGTCGGGTTCGCGCTTCCGCACGGTGGATTTCAGTCAGACTCGCATGGATGGCGTGACGATCGACAACGTGGACTTCAGCATGGCGACGCTGCGCTTCAAGAAGTTCACGGATGGCAAGATAAAAGGCGTCAACTTCACTGAGACTGACCTGACCGGCACGGATTTTAGCGGAGCGGCATTCGAGGGTTGCCACTTGACGGGCGCGGTAGTCACAGAGCAGACGCGATTCGACCGCGCCGACCTGCGTGGTGCATACATCTCCGGCTCCGGCCTGGAGGTCGCAAGCACGAAGGGGACGATAATGTCGGCGCAGCAGGCGAGCACTCTGCTGTTCGAGCGCTTTGGCATTCTGGTGGAGGAAGCCTGACGCAAACTAGGCTCAAATGAGGGCGTAACTCACAGGAAACCACTCCGCTGCTTGATTAGGGAAGAGCAGGGGAATGGTTAATGGTCTGTTCGTCCTACTCATCCGTGTTACCATTTCCGATCATGCACCTGTCTATTGAGAACCATATCGCGACGATCACGCTGTCCCGCCCCAACGCGGGCAACGCTATTGACGAACAGACAGCACAGCAACTCCGCGACCTCTGTGAGGTTGTACGGCAGGATGACGACGTGCGCGTGTGTGTTATCACAGGGGACGGCTCGGCCGAGGGCGGTGTGTTCTGCACCGGAACTGAGCATTCGGGCGGCGAGCCATCAGCCGAAGAATTCGCGCGCCTGCGCGTCAGCGAAGCAATCGCGGCCATCGAAAAGCCTACCATCGCGCTCATCAACGGGGACGCGATAGACCAGGGGCTAGAGCTTGCGCTCGCCTGCGATCTGCGCGTGGTATCGGAAACCGCCCGGCTTGGTCTGACACATCTAGCATCTGGCATCATTCCCTGGGACGGTGGAACTCAACGACTGCCGCGCATCGTTGGGCAGAGTCAAGCGACGGACATGATTCTCAGGTCGCGCCTGTTGGACGCTCAGGAAGCGCTGGAGATTGGTCTGGTGAACCATGTCGGCGAGCACGAAGAGGCCGCCGGATACGCCCATTCGCTTGCGACCACAATCACGTCCCACGCGCCCATAGGGGCACGCTACCTGAAGGAGACGCTGATGAAGGGCGCGGATATGACTCTGGAGCAAGGGTTGGGGTTGGAGGCGGACCTGACAGTCATTCTACAGTCCACAGCAGACCGCGCAGAGGGCATCGCCTCTTTCCTGGAAAGGCGGCAGCCGGAGTATCGTGGGGAGTGAATGCGTGCGAGCCCTCTAGGCATTCGCTGGCGCAACCGCCCTTATCACTTCAGTGTATGAGTCCAAGTCCGGCTCGTTGAGGACCAGCCTTATCTCGTCCACGCCGGCGTCGAAGAATGTCTGCATCTGCTCGCGGCACTGGCCAGGCGTTCCTATGATAGTTGTCGCGTCCACCATTTCGTCTGTCACCAGCGAAGCGGCAAGCTCGCGCTCCCGGTCCATGTAAGCACCCCGGACCCGATCGGCTTCTTCGCCAAAGCCGATGCGGTGCATGTACTGATGGTAGAAGACGCCCATGCCGCCGATATAGAAGGCGATATGCGGCCTCTCGCGATTCCGCCCTTCCTCTATGTCGTCGGTGACATAGATGGACACCTGCGGGCAAATGGATAAGTCGTCCAGTGACCTGCCTGCGGACTTGGCGCCCTCTTCGATGTCTGCGATCAGCGGTTCCATGCGCGATGGGGCGAGAAAGATGGGCATCCAGCCATCGGCGAGTTCGCCGGTCATCCTCAAGCTGGCTGGTGTCAGCGATGCAATGTATATTGGCAGATGCGACCTGTAAGGCTGAAAGCGAATACGGAAGCGCTGGAGCTTGAAGAACTCGCCGTCGTGGTTGAGCCGCTCGCCCGCCGCCGCCATTCGGATGACGCTTATGTACTCGCGCATACGGCTCAGAGGCTTGCTGAACTGCTCGCCATGGAAGTCTTCGATGACAAGTTTGCCGCTCGCGCCAAGTCCTAAAAAGAAGCGCCCCTCGGACATCTTGTCCATATTGAGCGCGGTCATGGCAATGTTGGAAGGCGTGCGCGCGAAAACAGGCACGATGCTGGTACCGATGCGAATTCTTTCGGTTACCGCCGCCACCTGCGCCAGCGAAGTGAAAGCGTCCTCACCCCATGCCTCGCCCGTCGTGATGCAGCTGTAACCCAACTCCTCCGCGAGCTTGGCGATTCGCAGCGTGTCCTTCCACGATGCGCCGGGCGCGCGCATATTGGAGATGCCTATCTTCATGGAATTTCCCCTTAGTGAAGTCAGTGAACTACCTGTATTTTCTAGTATTTCGTATAGATAAGCGTATATCAAACTGGCTAACTGAAATACTATAAACGCCTTGCGTAGTTTGTTTTTACTTGGATAACCTCTGTTCACGATACACGAAATGCCCTTATCAGGTCTATGTGACGGCCCGCATTCGCTTGCTGACACATCCCTGTGGCAACGATGTTAGCAACGCGTGCAGGCACGCTAATCAGGTGCATTCAGGAGGAAACATGAAACTCGTTCGCGCTCGGGTAACCGACTTCAAATCCATTGACGATTCCGGTTGGGTTGATATAGACGCCGTCACCTCTATGGTCGGCAAGAACGAGTCAGGCAAGACCGCGTTCTTGGGTGCCCTTAAGCGGCTGAATCCCGTTGACGGTGACCAGGAATTCGAGCTCAAGGACTTCCCCCGCAAGGGCTATGTCCGGTATCGGCGCCAGCACGAAGCCAATCCGACCACCGCGGTTTCCGCCGTTATGACTCTTTCTGACGAGGAGCGCGAAGAGGTGGCGTCACAGATCGGAGATGGCGTAATTCTCTCTGATGAGATTGTGGTTTCCAAGAATTACAAGAACGAACTCATCTGGGAGTTCGACATGGACGAAGGCGCGATGGTGCAGCACCTCCTGAACGGTGCCGACCTTCCGCCGGAGCTTGCCAACCATGCAGGCAAAGCAGACTCCGTTATGGAATTGCTTCGGACGCTTGAGGCGCTCGATGTTAAGCCGGTCGCGGTCGGCAGGCTGATTACCAGCATCTACGACCAGTTCAGCGAGCGGTCTTCCAGGGACATTGTTGAAAGCGCTTTATATTCAAAGATGCCTAAGTTCGTCTATTTCGACGAATACAGCACCATGCACGGCAGAATCTCCATACAGGACATGCTCAAGCGCGTTGATGCGGGTGAAGACCTCAGTGAGTCCGACCGCACCTTCATGTCGCTGCTGGCGCTCGTCGGGGCGGACCTCGACGACCTTCAGAACCAGACCAACTACGAGTACATGAAGGCAGAGCTGGAGTCGGCGTCCATCAGCATCTCCGACGAGATGTTCGAGTACTGGGCGCAGAACAAGCAGCTCCGCGTGGAGTTCGACCTGTCCGCTGCCGATCCCAACGATGTGCCGCCGCTCAACGAGGGTACCATCCTCCATGTGCGTATCTGGAACAACAGGCACCGCGTTTCCGTGCCGTTTGATGACCGCTCGAAGGGCTTCGTATGGTTCTTCTCCTTCCTGACATACTTCTCAAGCATAGAGGAGCAGGAGGATTGCGACCTCGTGCTGCTGCTGGACGAGCCGGGGCTGAACCTGCATGCGCTCGCGCAGCACGACTTCCTTCGCTTTATCGACGAGAGGCTTGCTCCCAAGCACCAGGTCGTTTACACGACGCACTCGCCGTTCATGATTAATCTCAACCACCTCGACCGCATTCGCACGGTGCAGGATGTGGACGACCGGGGCACGGTCATCAGCTCCGACACGCTCAGCAACGACCAGGACACGGTATTCCCACTGCAGGTTGCGCTCGGGCACAACCTGGCGCACACGCTGTTCCTCGCGCCGCACTGCCTGATGGTGAATTCGGCGGCGGACCTGATTTACCTGCAGATACTTGGCGAGATATGCGCCAGCAAGGGCTACCAGCGCCTCGATCCGCGCTGGGTCGTCATCCCTGTTGGCAACGCCGACAACCTTCCCATGTTCGTCTCGCTTCTCGGCGAGAACTATGTCAGCGTCGCGGTCCTGATGGATGTAACGCCGAAGAACAAGGAAAAGATGGACCTGATCAACAAGAACAGCATCATCCAGCGCAACAACCCGGTGAAGTGGGTCGAGGTGCAGAAGATTCGCACCGCGGACATCGAGGACATATTCGAGCCCGCCTTCTACCTGAAGCTGGTCAACGAGTCTTACGAGATGGAGCTTATGGAGCCGGTCTCCATGAAGGCTATTTCCGCCAAGGACCCGCGCATCGCGCTGCGCCTGGAGGCGCACTTCGAGGCGGAGAACCTTGCTGGCGGCCACTTCGATTCTTACAGGCCTGCCGCTTGGCTGCTGGAGAACCATGCGCGACTGCGGCAGGAAATCAGCGACGATGCAATTGAGCGCGCAGTTTCCATGTTCCAGCGTGTGAACAGCCTGCTCCCGCACGACAACATCGCCAACGGCCTGGGAGGGCACCACATCGTCAACGGCAGAAACGGCAACAATGGCGGCGCTGGTCGCCCTAATGGACGCCCAAACGGAGCCAATGGCTCGGCAGCCAACGGCAACGGGCGATCTAAAGCACCGGTCTTTACCCTATAAGGGTGGCCGTCTAGGTGACTCATTGAGGGCTGATTAGGGCTGACAGCCTGCCCAACAGGGTTTAACATGGATGGACAGGATGCTGGGGAATACACTCCTCGCATCCTGTCCATTCTTTGTGTCGGAGATGAAAACTCCGGCTGTGATATGCAGAGCAGAAGAACGATGCAGTCCGGCACACAACTGAGCTACGAAGGCGCGCTGCGGCGTGTGATGGGGCTTGCCGATTTCGAGCGCTCCACCCATAGCCCGGGCCACTCCTCGTTCCACCTTGAGCGCATGTTGCTGCTGATGGAGGAGCTGGAGCGCGCGCATCTCGCGGTGCCGACGGTGCATATCGCGGGCACTAAGGGTAAGGGCAGCACCTCTGCGCTGACTGCCGCGATACTGACAGCGCATGGATATAAGGTAGGGCTGTACACCTCGCCACATCTGCACAGCGCCACCGAGCGCATCCGCGTTGACGGACTGCCTGTAACCCAGCAGGAGTTTGAGGCCGTTGTTGACCGTATCTGGCCCGTCGTTGAGCGCATCGGGGAAGCGGGCGGATTCGGCGGCGTCACCACATTCGAAGCGATGACCGCGATGGCATTCGTCCACTTTCGGCAGATCGAAGCCGACTTTCAGGTCATGGAAGTTGGATTGGGCGGCAGGCTGGACTCCACGAACATCGTGCAGCCGCGCGTATGCGCTATCACTTCCATAAGCCTGGACCATGTTGCCACTCTGGGCGACACGATTGCCAAGATTGCATTCGAGAAGGCGGGCATCATCAAAGAGGACGTGCCAGTCGTCGTCGCGCCTCAGACTGAAGAGGCGATGGCGGTCATAACGGATGTAGCGTATGAGCGCGCCGCACCTCTGCTTTCCGTGACAGAGCGCTTTTCATGGAATAAGCGGCGCTCCGACATGCGCGGGCAGGCGTTCACGCTCACAACGCCTGACGGTGCATACGAGCTGGAGACTCCGCTTATTGGCGACTACCAGATGGAGAATGTCGCAACCGCCGTTGCCGTAGCGGAGACGCTGAGAGAGCAGGGCGTTGAATTGGACGACTCCAGCATCGTGCGAGGTGTCCGCGAAGTGCACTGGCCCGCGCGATTGCAGGTACTCGAAACACCTGAAGAGGGGAGTAAGCTGCTCGTCGTAGATGGCGCGCACAATCCCTATTCCATGGAACGGCTTGTGGAGACGCTGCGCTCGAATTTCTCATATCAGCGGCTCATTCTCATTTTCGGCGCTCTGAGTGGACACAGCGCAGCAGGCATGTTGCGCGCGCTCGTGCCCCTCTCGCCTCAGGTGCTTGCGACGCACTCACGCCACCCGCGCTCCGCATCCGGCACAACGGTGGCGCAAGTCGCAACCGAGCTTGGCATGGATGTCGTGTTCACTTCGGAGAACGTTGGTGAAACTACACGGCATGCCCTTGCGATGGCGACTGAGAACGACCTTGTGCTAGGCACGGGATCACTCTCCGTAGCTGCCGAAGTTACGGAAGAGGTCCAGGACATTCCGCCGGAGTTGTATCCGTACATGAGCATGCCTCGACGGTAATGGGCAGCGCGGCCGCAGTTCGGTAGGTCGCTAATAGTGCCAATCACTGCGTCAACAGGTGTACAATGAAGGATACGCTCTGAATCTTGCTTGGATGTACAAGAAGAAACTCCGGTGATTCCATTACATGTAAGCCGTGAATCCGAGGTGAATGGCAATGTACAACGGAAGAAGGCGAGTCGTCGTTACGGGGATGGGGGCGGTTACGCCGCTCGGTGACTCGATAGACGAATACTGGTCTAGCCTAGTTGCGGGTAAGTCCGGCATTGTGCCGATGACGCTTGCAGACCCTACGGAATACCCTTGCAAGGTCGCCGGAGAAATACCGGATTTCGACCCCGGCAAGTACATGAACCCTCGTGAGGCGCGACGCATGGCGCGATTTTCTCAGACTGCGGTGGCGGCCGCTGCGCTCGCGGTGGAGGACTCCGGCATCAACCTGTCCGCCGAAGACGAAGAGCGCATGGGCGTCGTAATGGGGAACGGCAACGGCGGCTTTCCCACCACAGAGGACAATGCGCGCACATTGGTGAAGCGCGGCGGCATGAGGGTTAGTCCCTATTTCATTCCAATGATATTGCCGAACATGGCGGCGGCCAATGTGAGCCGCCTATACGGGCTGAAAGGCTATACATCAACTGTCATAACGGCGTGCGCGGCGGGCACCCAGGGCATTGGAGAGGCTGCTGAGGCGATTCGTCGCGGCGTGGCGGATGTCGTGCTAGGCGGCGGCTGCGAGGCTGGAATATGCCAGCTCGGACTTGGTGGGTTCAATGTAATCAAGGCGCTCAGTCGAAGCGATGTGCCGCCTGAAAGGGCAAGCCGCCCCTTTGACGCCAACCGTGACGGCTTCGTGCCCGCGGAAGGCGCAGCTATCTTCGTGCTGGAGAGTCTTGAGCATGCACTGGACCGTGGCGCGGATATTCTCGCTGAGGTAGCGGGATATGGCGTTTCCTCGGACGCCTTCCACGCAGTTCAGCCGGACGAGGATGGGGCAGGCGCGGCGCGAGCGATGCGCTGGGCAATCGAGGACGCAGGGATGAAGCCGGCCGACATCGACTACATCAACGCGCACGGAACATCGACGCCCAAGAACGACATGGTGGAGACGCTGGCAATTAAGAAGGTATTCGGCGAAGGCGCGTATAGCGTACCCATCAGCTCAACCAAGTCGATGATCGGGCATGCTTTGGGAGGCGCCGGTGCGCTGGAGGCGATCGCCTGCATCAAGTCGATTCAGGACGGCGTCATTCACCCGACGATAAATTACGAGACCCCCGACCCGGACTGCGACCTGGACTATGTGCCGAACAAAGCCCGGCAGGCGCAGGTAAACACGGCGCTGTCTAACAGCTTCGGCTTTGGAGGACAGAACGCCTGCGTGGTGTTCAAGGCGTTTACAGACGAATAGCGGTCGGGCGCTGCCGACACAGTTCTTTTGAAATCATTGCAGAAATTGCAAAAAGTTAGGGGATGACTAAGTCATCCCCTAATTCTTATCTGACCGTGTCGATTGGCGCTAATTTGCGATGGCTTCCTTCACCATGTCGCTCAGCATCAACTGCATCGCCATCGTGTGGCTGCACTCACCACGACTGGTGAAGTAATAGCAGTTGCAACTCCATTCCCCTGACTCGTAAGAGATTTCATGGTCAGAATTGTCGCCCCTGAATGTCGCCTGACAATTCATAAGTACGACTCGCCCTTCCTGTGCGGCGTAGTCCTTGGCCTTTTCCATCTTCCTTACGAGGCTTGAGTCCATAGAGTGCCCTCCTAATATAGCCAGCATTTGAGCCAATTCGTTCTCTGCTGCGCAGTCAATCTTATTTCGCCCTAATTCTATCTTTTCGCGGCAAGCAGCGTCAATCCAAAAATCCCGCCGACACTCAACAGATTCTGATGGCAGCGCACAGGCGCAGGCAGGCGCCCATACTGGCAAAGCCTGATAATCCAGCAATCACTTGTCATCGGTGCGCTTCTGCCGTAATGTATAGTGCGGCATTTCACAACAGACGCCTATGGTAGTCATAGGTAGCAGCACCTTAGGAGGGACGGTAACGACACCATGAGAGCAGCACGAATTGCGGGCCCCAAGAGATTTGAAATCGAAGAAGTGGATGTTCCCGACATAATTGACGGCGAATGTCTGATCAAGCTGGAAACATGGTCGGTTTGCGGCAGCGACATCCGCCACGCCTACGGCCCCGTCCATCCTGAAGAAGACTACCCGATGCGCGTCGGTGGCCCCTGCCACGAGGCAGCGGGCACCATCGTCGAAAGCCGATCAGACAAGTTCTCCGTCGGCCAGCGCGTCATCGTGCTGCCCGGACCGAGAACCGGCGGCGGACTTGTGGAATACATCAACGGTGACGAAGGGCGCATGGCGGCATTGCCCGACCACGGCGACCTGACAAGCTGGGTGATGTGCCAGCCGTCAGGCACCGTCCTCTACTCCTGCCAGCAAATGGGCACGATTCTCGGCAAGGACGTGCTGGTGATGGGACAAGGCTCCATAGGCCTGTCCTTCACGGCGATATGCGCCCGCGCGGGCGCGCGCAAGGTCATCGCCGCCGACCTGTTCGACTACAGGCTCGACTTCGCAAAGCGATTCGGCGCGACCCACACCATCAACCCCAGCAAGGAGAACCTCGACGAAGCGGTCAAGGAACTCACAGGCGGTGTAGGCGCGGACATCACCGTCGAGGCGGCGGGCTACGCAGACACGCTCGAGGCGGCGCTCCGTAACGTGCGGAACCTAGGCAAGACCATCATCTTCGGCATCCAGGAGAACGCATCCGAGGAGAGGGGACTGCTCGACACATCGCTCTTCCTCCGAAATGCGCCCACTATCATCCCGACGCAGGGCGCGTCCAGCGGCGATCCCATCACGCACATCGAGACGATGATCGACCTGAAGGAGCGCGGCTGGTGGGACCCGGGCGAGATGGCGACGCATCTGATGAAGTTCGACGATGTACAGAAGGCTTACGACATGTACGAAGCCCGCGAGGACGAGGTCATCAAGTCGGTGATGACGCTCTAGCGGTAGCTAGCATCGGTGGACAGGATAGACAGGAATTAGAGGTTAGCAACGGGATTAGTGCACCCCTCTACCGCGAAGGTAGAGGGGTGTTTTTATGGTATGCTAAATTTGTTGGATATTTTCAGACTGGAGGAATATGCTTATGGCTGGCAGGTCTCAAAAGAGCAAGCCTGTGAGACGAGATAGATTTATAAACACTTACGACGAAATTCCGCAGCCGAAGGGCGAGTTTAAGGATCTCTTTGAGGAAATGCGCGCCAAAAGTGCTGCTAAGAACGAGAGGAGTTCTTCAAGGCAAGATACTTCAAAAAAGTAATCGCCTATTGATTGATTCCATACTTATATATAATTGCTGGTGATGGTCGTCTTCCCGAGGTGGGGCCAAACAATCGCTTGTTGGTGTTTACTGCCCCGAATGGCTGGGAGAAAGACTGTTAATATAGATGTAACTTGCCAATATATATCGTTTGCAGAACTTATTCAGACGGTTGTAAGGGAGACACTTCTTATGAGTGATAATTCTAAACAAGCCAACACGAAAGGGCGCAAGCCTGTCAAGAGAGCTTATGTTACTGATACATACGACAAGGTTCCACAGCCGAAGGGAAAATTCAGAGACCTCTTTTTGGAAATGCAAGAGAGAAGCGCGTCGAGTAAGAAGCATTCCGCGCAGAACGACAATCATCCGCAGTAGTAGACCTGTCACATGGTCAATTCCCTCATAATATTGGCAATAGTGGTGTTGCCAGGCTGGATATCCGTAAGCGCAAACCAGCGTTACTACCCACGCATTGTTGACAAGTCAACCGTTATGGCCTGGGGTTTGCTCTTCTACCATGCAGTGACAGTGCATGTCATCGGATTTGCAATTTTCTCGTGTATTGGACTCATATTTCAAAACTACTTCCTAAATACACTTCACGTCGACCAGATACTGACTGACGGCCCAGCCGAGTTCACGAAGAATTCCCCTGGAACCGCATTAGCCATATTTGGCATTTATAGCGTATGGATGATAATCGGCTCCACATTATCAGGAGTGATTGACTTGCCTTCAAGATTGACTATTGGTGTAGGCTGGACGGCGAACAAAATGAGACTAGCTCCCGAACCTACAGGTGATGAACCTGTATGGTACAGTGCATTGAATTTGGACAGAAGAAGAGACGAAAAAGAACTGAACATACTGATTTCAGTGCGTATGAAGAATGGGGACATTTATAGAGGTGCGCTGCACACATATCCGATTTTGCCTGATTCGGAGGCGTCAAAAGATGTTAGATTGGGAAACTCGGTGCTTTATCCAAACGGAAATACCGATTCACCCATCGAATTGGAATTTAGTGACTATGAAGGCGGTGGAGTGCTGCTGAACACCACCAACGTATCAAGCATCGAGTATATACTTCACGACGATTATGGTGATGCAGATGCGAGCAAGACAGCATAGAGTTATAGGGGTCTCCCTTAGACGTAAACAGGACGGTCAATACCACCCTTGCCTAGAGCTATCCCACCCATCCTGTTGATCTATGTTAGCTCCCACGCCCCGGATACAGCTTCAGCACATCCTCCTGCGGCGGGTAATACTTGCCCGGCGCAACGCCCTCAGCCTCTATCAGCCCCTTGATGTGCTCCTCCGCCCACTCGTGCTCTTCGACCCAGTCGATGACCTGTTCCACGATGCACTCCGGCACCACCACAACGCCGTCGTCGTCTGCCACTATCAGGTCGCCGGGGCGCACGGCGACACCGCCGCAGCCGATGGTTACGTTCGCCTCGAATGGGTCTATCTCGTCCGCTCCGCCCATCGGCGTCCTGCCGCCGGCGAAGACTTTCAGCCCGTAGTCGGCTACGATAGCCAGGTCGCGAATCGATGCGTCCGTGACCAGTCCGGCCGCGCCCTGTATTTTCAACTGCAGTAGTTTCACATCACCGCCGATTGCCGCGTACTTCTTGCCCATGCCGTCTATCACCAGCACATCGCCCGGCTCGCACGACCCCATCGCCTGGTACTCCGGCGAGTCCGCGCCGCGGTGCGTCTCGGCGATGATGTCCTTGCGCGGCGGGACGAAACGCAGCGTCTTCGCCCGTCCGACGAGCATGCCGCCCGGCGTGAACGCATGCACATCGCGCATGAAGCAGGGCTCGTAGCCCATTGCCCGCACCGCGCTGTACACGGTCGCCCCTGCCACATTCTTGTACCGTTCGATAATTTCCGGTGTGATTACACTGTCTGCCATAACAACCTCTCCTGATAAGATTTCTGACCAGTCAGATACTAACATGACGGGCAGGTGGGATTCATGAAATAAGTCTCATTCCTGCCCTTTACACATCGTTAATCCATGTTCGAAAGTCCTGTGGTAATATTAGCGGGTGCAAAAATCAATCCAAACCCACAACCTAACCCACTAAGAGGTGATACAGATGGTGACAATGCTCCCAAAGGAAGATTATAAGGTTGTCGGCACGCGCCCAGTGCGCCACGACGGCGTTGACAAGGTAACGGGCCGCGCATTGTACGGCGCCGACATGAACCTCGCCGGCTTGCTTCATGGCAAGGTGCTGCGCAGCCCGCACGCGCACGCCCGCATCAAGTCCATCGACACCAGCAGGGCTGAGGCGCACCCCGATGTCAAGGCTGTCGTTACTTCCGCCGACCTCGCGCCGATGTCTCCGATACCGCAGGTCGCGCGACAGGGCGTTCCCATCGGCGAGAACATCCTCGCAAAGGACAAGGTTCTCTATAAGGGACATCCGATAGCCGCGGTCGCCGCGGTCAACGCGCATGTCGCGGAAGAGGCGCTCGCACTCATAGATGTCGAGTACGAAGTGCTGCCCAGCGTTTCCACAGTCATGGAAGCGCTTGAACCCGGCGCGGCCGTGCTGCATGAGCACTGGATCGAGCGCGGCGGAGGCGACTACATCGCCGCAAGCAAGAACATCGCCGACCACGAGCAGCATGTATTGGGCGACATCGAGGCAGGCTTTGCGGCAGCGGACCAGGTCTTCGAGCGCGAATACACCACTAAGACGGTACATCAGGGCTACATTGAGCCGCACACCGCCACCGCATTCTGGGCGGCGGACGGCGCGCCCAACGACCGCCTCACCATCTGGAGCAGCAGCCAGGGGCACTTCGCCATGCGCGACAGCACCGCTGCGGTGCTCGGCATTCCCAACTCGCAGATCAAGGTTGTGCCGATGGAAATCGGCGGCGGCTTCGGCGGCAAGACGCTTGCATATCTGGAAGCGGTTTCCGCCGTTCTATCTAAGAAGACCGGCAAGCCTGTGAAGTCAACAATGACGCGCATCGAGGTTCTGGAAGCGTCCGGCCCCACCGCCGGCGGCCACCTGAAGTGCAAGATTGGCGTAACCAACGAGGGACGCATCACCGCGGCGCAGATTTACTTCGCCTTCGAGGGTGGAGCATATCCCGGCGCACCGCTTCCCGGCTCTTGTGCTGCAGTCTTCGCGCCGTACTTCATCGAGAATGTGCAGATCGACGGCTACGACATTATGACCAACAAGCCCAAGACGGCGGCTTACCGCGCGCCCGGCGCGCCGATAGTCTGCTTCGCGTCTGAGAGCCTGCTAGACGAAATCGCGCAGGCGCTCGATATGGATCCGGTGGACTTCCGCCTGCTGAATGTGGCGACACCCGGCACGCGCAGGGCGGACGGCGTCGTGAACGGCCCCATTGGCGCAAGGGAGACGATGGACGCGATCAAGGCGCACCCGCACTATAACACCGCGCTGGAGGGCCCCAACCGCGGGCGCGGCATCGCGATGGGCTTCTGCCGCAACAACTCCGGCATGGCTTCTGCCATTGCCAACGTGCTATCCAATGGCAGTGTCAGCCTTATAGAGGGCAGCATGGACATCGGTGGCTCGCGCACAGCAATTGCCCAGATGTTCGCAGAGACGCTCGGACTACCAATCGAGGATGTCATCCCCACCGTAGGCGACACCGACTCGGTGGGCTTCACATCCACATCCGGCGGTAGCGGCGTCGCGTACAAGTCAGGCTTCGCGGCATACGAGGCAGCGAACGATGTCAAGCGCCAGTTCATCCAGCGCGCGGCAATGCTCTGGGAGGCTGACGAAGACGATGTCGAGTACGTAGATGGCGAACTGCGCCACAAGTCCGACACCGAACTCACCATGCCCTTCAAGGAGTTGGCATCACGAATGCCAGAGACCGGCGGACCTATCGTCGGCAGGGCAAACCTGAATCCCGGCGGATCGGCAGGCTCTTACGCCGCGAATATTGTGGATGTCGAGGTTGACCCTGAGACCGGCAAGGTCGAAATCCTGCGCTTCACCGCGTTCCAGGACGTGGGCATCGCAGTGCATCCCAGCTATGTCGAAGGGCAGATACAGGGCGGCACGGTGCAGGGAATCGGCTGGGCGCTCAACGAAGAGTATTACATGAGCGACGATGGCGCGATGCTCAACAGCAGCCTGCTCGACTATCGCATGCCCACCGCGCTCGATCTGCCGATGATTGACGCAGTCGTGCTGGAAGTGCCGAACCCGGCGCATCCCTACGGTGTCAAGGGCGTCGGCGAGGCGAACATCGTCCCGCCGCTCGCCGCGCTTGCCAACGCTATTCATGATGCAGTTGGCGTCCGAATGTACGACTTGCCCATGAACCCGCAGTCGGTAACGAAGGCAATCGCTGACAGCGAGTAGAATGCCAACAGGTGGATAGATAATCTGGAATTAGTATCGCCCCTACCGAAGTTATTCGGCAGGGGCGATTTGATTGTCGTTTGTATATGTGCCTAATTTAGCTGCACATCTGCTATTGCTGCTGTTGCTGCGCGAAACGGTGGTACATCTCCTCGTCGGACAGCGACTCTCGCCCGAACCACTCGTCCTCGATTACCTGGCCGGCGTCCGCGATCTTGTCTATTACCGCGGTTGCCACATCGATAATCTGTTGCGGCGTCTCGATTGCCTCGTTGGATAGCGACTCCACCTCAAGAATTGCTTCAGTGAGGGAGCGCATCAGCTCCACCGGCGCAACCTGCGTGGCCGATAGCCGTGCCTTGACCAGGCTTTGCAATACAGACGACCCGGAGTTTCGCATCAGCAGTTCCGCAGCCACTTCCTCCCTGACTTCGACCGAGGCGCCGAGCGAACTCGCCAGATTGCCAAGGCAGTCCAGCAGCGTGTCGCCGCCGCCGCCCTCGCGCAGCGCCTGCTTCGCGGCGGTATCCATGCCCCGCGCAATGCTCTCCGCCCGCTCCAGCCAGCGGCCCAGCCAGATTAGATTGTACGCCCTCGATTCCGTCAGCCAGTTGTCCCTGGCGACGCTCAGGGATCGCGGCTCTTCCATCGTCTGAATCACTCTTCAGCCTCCGAAGCAGGCATCTTCTCCGGCACGGAGCGCACTTCCTCGCTCCCGTCGAAAAGGATTGGTATGTTAGGAAAATTTTCGTGGTGTATTAATTCTACGCTCATGGTCGCGGAAAAGTGTTATCAGATTGTTAACTTCTGCCGCGCCTCTAGTATCTTGTTTCTTGATGAACCCACTGCTATGCCGACTTTGCGTTCTCGATAAGGCTCATCGCGTCGTCGAAAGACAGGGTCTCTAACGACGGCGTCACCTGCGCCACCACCACATCCAGCCAGCCCGCGCCCTTGGATACGAACGAACCCTCGACGGGCGACGCCTGCGTGTAGTCACGCCCGGCGGCGAACTTCACGAGGTCCGTGCCTCTGGCTATGGTCTGCCCGCGCGTCGGGTCGGACGGCAACCAGCCAAGCGTAGGGTGCAGAAACTCCACCCACGCATGCGTCTCGCCCACCTGTCCGCTCATCAGGCCGCTCACATAGCGCGTAGGTATGCCCAGCGACCGCAGCATTCCCATCACCAGATGCGTCATGTCCTGGCACACGCCCTTTCGCGTCTCCAGCACCTGCTCCGCTGTAGTAGCGACCGTCGTGCTGCCGCGAATGTAGGTGATATTCGCATAGACCCAACTGACCACGCTGTCCACCACCTCCAGCAGACCACCGCACCCACCCGCGATATCTCGTGCTGCATACGCCACACTCTCCGGGTCGATCATAGGCGTTGGCAAAAGATACTCAGTCGCTTCAACATCGTATGCGAGCGAATCCATTGACATTTCTTCGATAGCCCAGGGTGGGCTGGTGAGAAGGACGTTGCCAACGGCAAGGATGGTCAGTTCATTGTGCGGCATTGTGAGACGGACGCGGTGAGTCGGATTGCCCTGGCTGTCCATGTACTGCACGGGCCGCGCGGCGGGAACCGTCAGGACGGACGATGACATGGGCGTCTGGAATGTGTCCACGCATGCTGAGAGGCGAAGAAAATTGTCGTTCTGGATGACGGTGTCGGTATAGGCATAACGGGCGCCGTAGGTGTAACTGACCTGCAGGCCCGTGTCGCTTACCGGACTACCCAGGTTGGCTTGCATAGGCCACCAGATGAATTATTCGTGACACGATTACCCGCCTGCGATACCCTCGTCAGTCCCCCGGGGAACGCTGTGGCTTCGCCGCGCCCGTTCTGTACCGCATAGACGCGCAAGTCTATGTAGCGCTCGTCGTATTCCCCTGCCTCGTCGTCGTAAATGACATGCTTGGAGAAGTCTATCGTCTCCTGCGCTATCAGCGCGCGCGGATTCTCGATTATCTGCCTCGCAAGCGGCGCGCGGTAGTTTCCTCCAAGGTCCGGCATGATGTACACGCCCAGACCGCCGTATCCCTGCCGCGTCTTCAGCACCATCTTGTCCAGGTTCTCCAGCACATAGGCACGGCTTGCACTGTCGTCAAGATCGTAGCTCACAGCCTGCTCCAGAATCGGCTCCTCGTCGAGGTAGTGACGTATCATGTCCGGCACCCACAGGAATGCCAGCTTGTCGTCTGCCACGCTCGTGCCCATGCCGTTCACCAGCACCACCTTGCCTTTGAGGTATGCGTCCGTGAGGCCGGGAACGAATATCTCGAGGTCCTCGACGCGGCGGTAGATGAGGTCAACATGCACATCGCCATCAAGCGTCTTCATCCGGACGTCGCCATCGTGCCCGATGCACAGGTCGCCACCCTCCACCAGCGGGATGCCCAGCAGCTCGGACAGGTATCGGTGTTCGAAAAACGCAGAGCCAAACTTGCTGTCCGTGAGCAGCACGCAGGTCGGCTCAGGGTTGTCGCACAGGGATGTGAAGAGATCAAGATATGTGTCTCGTATGTCGTAGGGCACGACATCATAAGCTTCGCACAGTTCAGGGAACAACTGCCGCGCCATCTCCAGTGACTTCAGCTGGTAGGTTATTCCGGACGGAATCCGCAGGTTGTCCTCAAGCACAACGTACTTGCCGTCGCGCTGCTGCACCAGGTCGATGCCGTAGATGTGCACGAACACGTCCTTTGCCGGACGAAAGCCCTGAAACTCCGGGTAGAAGTACTGGCAGGAATATACGACGTCATCCGGTACGACGCCCTGCTCCCCGGCGTACAGGTCCAGGAGGAACATATTCAGCGCCTTCAGACGCTGCTCAACGCCTGCCTTGATGTTGCGCCACTCGTCGAATTCGATGATTCGGGGGATCCAGTCGGTCGGCACCGGGCGGAATTCCTTCGGGTCCATCGCGAATGAGAAGGCGTCCAGCTCGACTTCGCGCCTGGCGTGCTGCCAGCGCCGGCGCATGTCCTCCTCGCCCAGTTCGTCAAGCGACTGCATCAAGTCCTCGTAGATCGGTCGGACCTCGCCGGTTTCGGTGCGATATTCGCTCACCGTTGCCTCGTCATGTCCGGGTAAGTGTGCCATTCCTGCCTCCGGTTGGCGCGTGCGCTGCCATATTAACAGAATCTGATAGGCGACTTACATTCTGCGCCTAACATTCACATTCATGATACAGCAGAAATGTTACATCCGCGTATCATATCTGCATCAGAATGGCGCCGCCACAAGCGCATCAGCCAACCCTGTCCACGCGCGTTCCGGCAATGAAGTCGTGGATTGTCCTGTGGTCTGCCCTGAATATGAACAGCGAATCTACGAGAAAATATGCGCCACCCGCGCCCGGCAGTACATTCAGGACGCTAATGATGATTGAGTTCACAATAGTTCTGAGGAGTATCAGGCGTGCCCAGCCCGGGTGTGCTCCCGTTTTTGCATCGACAATACGAACCTTCATGGCTATCTTGCCAATCGTCTGCCCGCGCGTCGCCAGAAGCACCAACTGAACTATGAATAGGCTCAGGAACGCGAGTAAGACGAGGGCGACAACTATCGCAAGCGCGCCAAGAAAGAACTCAAGATCAAAGTCTATTAGGTCAGAGAGACCGACACCGGCAATTGCAAAACCTATAAACAAGGCAACGACAATCACCGCGAAATAGAGCAAGCCGTCAATAATCCAGGCGGCCAAGCGCGCCCAGGGGCTCGCGAGCTCCGTCGCAGGCTCTTCCGATGCCATTTCCCCGGAGTCATATGGACGATAAGCCATCTTTAACCTCCTTCCCGAAATCTGCCTAACTATGTTGATTGCAAACTATACACCAACCTCACGGGTTTCAATAGGTGGCGAATATATTCTCATAGGAGGCAGAATGCCCGCACGCCAATGCCCAACCTGATGTATCATAGGCGGTAGCAAGCGCTAGATTTCCCGTCTATGCTGTATATCCAAGTCGGACCACTGGAGATGTCGCTATGACCACCTACAGATACTATCGTTGGGACGGCAGCCAGCAGGTCTTCAGCATGGACGCCGACGACCTTATGAACTCCATCGCCGACGACATCCTCGAACATGGCGACCCAGAGCGCGCCCTGCGCAGCCTCTTCCAGCGCGGCATCGACGATGAACAAGGACAGCACGCCCCAGGCCTGCGTGATCTCCTCGACCGCCTGCGCCAGCAGCGCCAGCAGCAGCTGGAGCGCTATAATCTCGATTCCGTTATGGATGATATCAAGGAGCAGCTGCAGGATGTCATAGACACCGAGCGTAAGGGCATCGAGAGCCGCCTCCGGGATGCCGAGCAGCAGCTACAGGAAGCCGGCGAGGACGCCGAGCACCTGCAAGCGCCGATGGAGATGCTGCAGGACCGCGCCCAGCGCAATACCGATACGCTTGACTCGCTGCCGAACAGCCCCGGCGGTCAGATCCAGCAACTTCAGGACTACGACTTTATGGATCCCGAAGCGCGCGAGAAGTTCAACGAGCTGCTGGATGCCCTCAAGCAGCAGATGATGCAGAACTTCTTCCAGGATATGAAGCAGCAGCTTCAGGAGATGTCGCCGGAGGACATGGAGGGCATCAAGAACATGATCCAAGCCCTCAACCAGATGCTGCGCGACCGCGCTATGGGCGAGGACCCGGACTTCGAAGGCTTCATGGAGCAGTACGGTGAATACTTCGACCCGAACCGCCCCGCAAGCCTCGACGAGCTTATCGAGCAGCTACAGCAGCAGATGGCGGCGATGCAGTCTCTCATGGACAGCATGTCCCCCCAGATGCGTAACGAGCTTGAGTCCATGCTCGGCTCGGCGATAGACCCCGAATTCATGGACGAGCTCTCCGAGCTTGCTGGAATGATGTACGACATGTTCCCCTTCGACGACATGGCGGGCGAG
>Ga0209021_1000484_pt1 | contig 48909 bp, 28 predicted proteins | sample PinacodermFT_FD_187299 | JGI IMG/M metagenome (GOLD analysis project Ga0209021, IMG submission 187299) | Host-associated microbial community of the marine sponge Aplysina aerophoba from Gulf of Piran - sponge pinacoderm, lysed by freeze-thaw... | ecosystem: Host-associated > Porifera > Sponge >... | reverse complement strand
GCGACTGGGAACAGTCGCCGTCCGCAACGGGGGGAATGTCCGACTGGTTAACAGGGAGCACTGATCACACACTCTTCGACGACTGGCTGCCATCGATCAGTACCCATGCCTCTGACAAGGATGTTCCGGCATTCCTTCTCACGGATGACGACAAGGCCTTCTGGCAGGCGTTGATTTCTCCGGCGCATGGCGAACAGTAAAGCCGGGCGTTCAGCGCAATGGCGCCATTTTCAGAGCAGGACTCAGGTCCGAAGCCGTGCGACGGGGCAGCACAGCTGACCGGCCTGTCAGCTGCCGGGTGTCATACCAGCGTGTCACTGCTGTCCAAGCCTGACTGTTGATCATCGAGGCAGTCCCATGGACCCAGTTCCCGTTACCGGCTCACACAGAAAATCGGGATTGTTGCTCGCGTCAGCAAAGGCGGCCGGAGACCATGACAATGGCTATGAACAGCCGTTCAGGAACAGGGGGGCGCCTATGCCAGGCGTTCGCCCTCACACCGGAGGAAAACGCTTTGTCTGTCTGCGTGAGGGCTGTGGACGTTGGTTTTCACGATCAGGCTATCTACAACAACACTTGCGTGTGCATACGGGGGAAAAACCCTTTGTCTGCTCCTTTGAAGGCTGCGGACAAGCGTTCAAACGATCAGACTACCTGACAAAACACAGGCTTACGCACACGGGAGAAAAACCTTTTGTCTGTTCCCGGGAAGGCTGTGGACAAGCGTTCCAACGCTCAGACAGCTTGACAATACACAGGCGTCGGCACACCGGAGAAAAACCCTTTGTCTGCTCCCGGGAAGGCTGTGGACAAGCGTTCCGACGCTCAGACAGCTTGACAGTACACAGGCGTCGGCACACCGGAGAAAAACCCTTTGTCTGCTCCTTTGAGGGCTGTAAGTGTGCGTTCAAACAAGCCAGTCATCTGAAATATCACCTGCGTGCTGCTCACACCGGAGAAAAACCCTTTGTTTGTCCTTATGAAGGCTGTAAGTGGGCGTTCAAACAATCAAGTCATCTGAAATATCACCTGCGTGCTGTTCACATTGGAGAAAAAACCTTTGTTTGTCCTTATGAAGGCTGTGGACAAGCGTTCCGACGCTCAGACAGCTTGACAGTACACAGGCGTCGGCACACCGGAGAAAAACCCTTTGTCTGCTCCTTTGAAGGCTGTCAGTGTGCGTTCAAACAAGCCAGTCATCTGAAATATCACCTGCGTGCTGCTCACACCGGAGAAAAACCCTTTGTTTGTCCTTACGGAGGCTGTAAGTGGGCGTTCAAACAATCAATTCATCTGAAATATCACCTGCGTGCTGTTCACACCGGAGCAAAACCCTTTGTCTGCTCCCTTGAGGGCTGTGGACGTTTGTTCACAAGGCGACATTTGCTGGCTGGACATCTGCGCTGCTGCACCAAAGCAGGCGCCTTTGTGCGTTCGCGCAAGGACCATACCGACAGCTCCACGCCACCAAGGGCCTCGCTCGGGCACTCTTTGGCTTGCAGGGAAAATCCTCTCTTTTTTCCGCGCGCTGAAACGGGCAAACAGTTGCCGGTCACAACACAGCATCCTCCTTCGCCTGTTTGCGCCGCAGAGGTGGCCTGTCGTGATGCTCCGGGGGACCCGAGCCCAGCCTCCATCGCAACAGCATTCCTCGATCTGAGTGAACCTTGCGACCGGAGCCGGACCCCTTCAGACAGGGAAGAACAGCGATCGCCATGGCTGAGCCTGCCCCCTGCACCGCTATTACCAGCCGCGCAGCTTGCGAGGGAACAGTGGCCGTCCGCAACGGGGGGAATGTCCGACTGGTTAACATGGAGCGCTGAGGACAGTCTCTTCGGCGACGGGCTGCCAGTATTCAGGAGCAGCGCATCTGGGCTGGAGGCTCCGTCATTACTGTTCATGGATGACGACCAGGCCTTCTGGCAGGCGTTGATTTATCCGGCGACCGGCGAACCCTGAGGCCGGGCGTTCAGCGTGTTGGCTCCATTTTCGGTGCAGGAGTCAGGCCCGAAGCTGTGCGGCGGGGCAGCACCGCTGACCGGTCTGTCAGCTGGCGGGCCTCACACAAGAGGGCAACTGCTGTCCAAGCTTGACTGTCGATCATACAGGCTTCCCATGAATACATTTTCCGTCACAGACTCACACAGAACACCGGAACCGTACTTTGCGCCAGCAGCGGCGGCCGGTGGCCTGGGCCTCTCACAAAACCAGACCCTGCCCCCTGTCTGCATCCAGGCCAAAGGTGTCGCCAGCGCGCCGGCTGGTTGGCAACAAGTGCTCAGGAAAAGGAGTGCGCCGCTGCCAGACGTTCGTACATGCACCAGGGCAAAACGCTTTGTCTGTCGTCATGAAAGCTGTGGGCGGGCGTTTACAGGATCAGACATACTGACAGTCCACTGGCGGACTGCTCACTCAGGAGAAAAACCCTTTTTCTGTCCCAGGCAAGGCTGTGGATATGCGTGCGCAGCGTCAAGCGACATGAAAAGACACCTGCGCGTCCACTCAGGAGAAAAACCCTTTGTCTGTCCTTGGGAAGGCTGTGGATATGCGGCCGCAGCGTCAGGCAACATGAAAAGACACCTGCGCGTCCACTCAGGAGAAAAACCCTTTGCCTGTCCCAGGCAAGGCTGCGGATATGCGTCCGCATTATCAGGCGACCTGAAAAAACACCGGGGCATCCACTCAGGCGAAAAGCCCTTTGTCTGTCCTTGGGAAAACTGTGGATATGCGTGCGGACGAGCAGACCTCCTGACAAGACACGCGTTCCTCCACGCAGGCGAAAAACCCTTTGAGTGTCCCTGGCAAGGCTGCGGATATACGACCACGGCATCAGGCGACCTGAAAAAACACGAGCGCGTCCACTCAGGAGAAAAGCCCTTTGTCTGTCCCAGGCAAGACTGTGGACAAGCGTTCAAACAATCAAACGACTTGACAAGACATGTGCGCTGCCATTCAGGAGAAAAGTCCTTTGTCTGTCCCTGGGAAAACTGTGGATATGCATCCGTACGATCAGGCACCCTGACAAGACACTTGCGTGTCCACTCAAGAGAAAAACCCTCTGCCGGTTCTCATGCAGGCGGTGGACCTGCGTCTGGACGGCCAGGTGCCCTTGCGCGTCAGGTGCGCCGCTGCGCTACAGCAGGCTCTTTTGTGCGTTTGGGAACAGGCCGTACCAGCGGCTGCCACTCATCAGGGGCCAGCTCCGGGCACTCTCTTGTTCGTGCGCACTGTTTCCAGAATCTTGAAGCGGGCAAGCTGCTGCCGGTCACAACGCAGTATTCGCCTTCGACTGTTGCCACAGCAGCGGTGGCCCGTCTCGATGCGCAGGCGAGCCTGTATCCAGAGGTTGGTGTGGAGCGCCAGAGCACCGGTGTTTCCAGCGACAGCCCCTGCTCCAGCGCGCCAGTATCCTCCGGTGTCTGTGAGTTTTTCGACCAGGGGCTGGACCCTTCAGACCGGCACAAGCTGCAATCGCCGGGGCTGAATCTGTCCCCGGCTCCGCCGTCATCAGCCGCGCAGCTTGAGTGGGAACAGTCGCCGTCCGCAACGGCGGGAATATCCGACTGGCTGACATGGAGTGCTGATGACAATCTCTTCGGCGGCTGTCTGCCATTATTCAGGAGCAATGCATCTGACCTGGAGGTGGCGTCATCACTTTTCATTGATGACGACAAGGACTTCTGGCAGGCGTTGATCTCTCCGGCGCATGGCGAACAGTAAAGCCGGGCGTTCAGCGCGTTGGCTCTATTGTCGGTGCCGGACTCAGGCCTGAAGTCGTGCGCTGGGGCAGCATGGCTGACCGGCCTGTCAGCGCTCGGGTGCACACAAGTGTGCAGCTGCTGTCCAAGCCTGACTGTTGATCATTGAGGCTTCCCATGGACAGATTTCCCATCACAGGCTCACACAGAACACCGGAACCGGTTCTCGCGCCGGCAGCGGCGGCCGCAGGCCTGGGCCTCCCACGAAAACATGCCCGGCCCCCCGTCTGCGTCCCGGCCAAAGCTGTCGCCAGCGCGCCGGCTGGTTGGCAACAAGCGCTCAGAACAAAGAGCGCCTCGCTGCCAGGCTTGCGTACTCGCAGCAGGGAACAAGGCTTTGTCTGTCCCCATGAAAACTGTGAACGCAGGTGCACACAATCAGGCCATCGACAACAACACTTGCGTGTGCGTAAGAGAGAAAAGTCCTTTGTCTGTCCCAGGCAAAACTGTGGGTATACGTCCGTGCTATCAGGCAATCTGAAAGTACACTTGTGTTTCCACTCAGGAGAAAAACCTTTTGTCTGCCCCTGGGATGGCTGCGGATATGCGTCCACAACATCATGCAATCTGAAAAAACACGTGCGTGTGCATAAGGGAGAAAAGCCCTTTGTCTGTCCCAGGCAAAACTGTGGATATGCGTCCGTACGATCAAGCGATCTGAAAGTGCACTGGCGCAGACACTCAGGGAAAAAGCCCTTTGTCTGTCCCAGGCAAAACTGTGGTTATGCGTCCGGACGAGCAGGCGGTCTGACAGTACACAAACGCAGCCACTCAGGAGAAAAACCCTTTGTCTGTCCCCTGGAAAACTGTGGATATGCGTTCGCACGCTTGAGCGATCTGAAAGTACACAAGCGCAGCCACTCAGGAGAAAAGCCCTTTGTCTGTCCCCTGGAAAACTGTGGATATGCGTCCGCAACATCATGCAATCTGAAACAACACAAGCGCCGCCACTCAGGAGAAAAGCCCTTTGTCTGTCCCTGGGAAGACTGTGGATCTGCGTTTGGACGATCAGGCGATCTGAAACAACACTTGCGCTGCCACACAGGAGAAAAGCCGTTTGTCTGTCCCTGGGAGGGCTGTGGATATGCGTCCGGACGATCAGGCAATGTGAACATGCACTTGCGCCGCCACTCAGGAAAACAGCCCTTTGGCTGCCCTTGGGAAGGCTGTGGACGCGTGTTCGGACAGTCAGGTTCCCTTGCTCGTCATTTGCGCCGCTGCACCCAGGCAGGTTCTTTTGCGCGGTTACGCAAGGACAGCATGTCATCAGGGGCCAGTTGCGGGCACTCTCTTGCTGGTGCGAGAAGTCCGTCGTGTTGTCAGACGCTGGAAGCGGGCCAGCGGCTGCCGGTCACAACGCAGCATGCTGCTTCGCCTGTTTGCGCAACAGTGGCGGCCCGTCTCGATGCGCAGGCGGGCCTGTATCCAGAGGTGGGTGTGGAGCGCCAGAGCACCGGTGTTTCCAGCGACAGCCCCCGCTCTGGTGCGACAGAATCCTCCGGCGTCTGTGCGTTTTTCGACCGGGATCAGGTCTCTTCAGACAGGGAGGAACTGCGATCGCCGGGGCTGAACCTGTCCCCGGCATCGCCGTCACCAGCCGCGCAGCTTGAGTGGGAACAGTCGCCGCCTGCAATGGGGGCAATACCCGACTGGTTAACATGGAGCACTGATCACAAACTCCTCGACGACTGGCTGTCATCGATCAGTACCAATGCCTTTGACAAGGATGTTCCGGCATTGCCGCTCACGGATGACGACAAGGCTTTCTGGCAGGCGTTGATCTCTCCGGCGCATGGCGAACAGTAAAGCCGGGCGTTCAATGCCCCGGCTCTATTTTCGGTGCAGGACTCAAGCCCAAAGTCGTGCGGCCCGGCAGCATGGCTGACCGGCCTGTCAGCTGCCGGGCGTCACACAAGAGAGCAACTGCTGTCCAAACCTGGCTGTTGATTATTCAGGCTTCCCATGGACACATTTCCCGTCACAGGCTCACACAGAAAATCGGCATCGCACCTTGCGCCAGAGCAGGCGGCCGCAGGCCTGGGTCTCCCACGAAAACAGGCCCGGCCCCCAGTCTGCGTCCAGGGCAAAGGTGTCGCCAGGGTGCCGGCCGGGTGGCAACAAAAGCGCAGCAAAAAGAGTGCCCCGCTGCCAGGCTTTCGTACGCGCACCAGGGAAAAACGCTTTGTCTGCCCTCATGAAGGCTGTGAGTACAGGTGCACACAATCAGGCCATCTGCAACAACACTTGCGTGTGCATAAGGGAGAAAAGTCCTTTGTCTGTCCTTATGAAAACTGTGGATATGCGTCCGCGATATCAGGCAATCTGAAAGTACACTTGTGCGTCCACTCAGGAGCAAAACCCTTTGTCTGTCCCTGGGAAAACTGTGGATATGCGTCCGGACGATCAGACCTGCTGACAAGACACTTGCGTGTCCACTCAGGAGAAAAACCCTTTGTCTGTCCTTGGGAAGGCTGCGGATACGCGTCCGCAACATCAGGCAATCTGAGAGTACACTGGCGTGTCCACTCAGGAGAAAAACCCTTTCAATGTTCCCATGAAGGCTGCGGATATGCGTCCGCACAATCAAGCACTCTGACATACCACTGGCGCACTGTACACGCAGGAGAAAAACCCTTTGTCTGTCCCTGGGAAAACTGTGGATATGCATCCGGACGATCAGGCATCCTGACAGAGCACTTGCGTGTCCACTCAGGAAAAAAGTCCTTCGTCTGTCCCAGGCAAGGCTGCGGATATGCGTCCGTAACATCAGGCAATCTGAAAGTACACTTGCGTTTCCACGCAGGAGAAAAACCCTTTGTCTGTCCCAGGCAAGGCTGCGGATATGCGTCCGTAACATCAGGTAATCTCAGAGGACACTTGCGTGTCCACACCGGAGAAAAACCCTTTGTCTGCTTCCATGAGGGCTGTGGGCGTTCGTTTACACAAGCCGCGCACCTGAAAAACCATTGGTGTGTCCATACCGGAAAAAAAAACTTTGTTTGTCCTTATGAAGGCTGTGAATATGCGTTCGTACAAGCAAGCCATCTGAAACGACACTTGTATGTGCATACGGGCGAAAAACCCCTGGTCTGTTCATATGAAGGCTGTGGAAAAAAATTTGTACGATCAAGCGACCGCACCAATCACTTGAGCGTCCACACCGGAATAAAACCCTTTGCCTGTTCCTTCGAAGGCTGTGGACGTTTGTTCACAAGGCGAAGTTCCCTGACTCGACATGCGCGCTGCTGCACCAAAGCAGGCTCCTGTGTGCGTTGGCGCAAGGACCATACCAACAGCTCCACGCCATCATGGGCCAAGGCCTGGCACCCTCTGGCTCGCGGCCAGAATCCGCTCCTTTTCCAGCGCACGGAAGTGGGCAAACAGCTGCCGGCCACAAGGCAGCATTCTCCTTCACCTGTTTTCGCAGCAGCGGCGGCCTGTCTCCATGCGCAGGCGGGCCTGTATCCAGAGCCTGGTGTGGAGCGCCAGAGCACCGGTGTTGCCAGCGACAGCCCCTGCTCTGGTGCCACAGCATCCTCCGGCGGCTGTGTGCTTTTCGACCAGGGTCTGCTTCCTTCAGCCAGGGAAGAACAGCGATCGTCGGGGCTGAACCTGTCCCCGCCGCCGTCATCAGCCGTGCAGCTTGAGTGGGAACAGTCGCCGCCTGCAACGGGGGGAAGCTCCGACTGGTTAGCATGGAGCACTGATCACAATCTCTTCGAAGACTGGCTGCCATTGTCCAGTAGCAATACATTTGGCAAGGATGTTCCGGCATTGCTTCTCACGGATGACGACAAGGCTTTCTGGCAGGCGCTGGTCGCTCCGGCGCATGGCGAACAGTAAAGCCAGAGGTTCAGTGCGTTGGCTCTGTTGTCGGTGCAGGACTCAGGCCCGAAGCCATGCGGCGGGGCAGCACAGCTGACCGGCCTGTCAGCTGCCGGGTGTCACACAAGCATGCAGCTGTTGTCCAAGCCTGATCGTTGATCATTGAGGCTTCCTGTGGATACATTTCCCATCGCAAGGTCACAGAGAAAACCGGAACTGTTCCTCGCGCCAGAGCAGGTGGCCCCAGGCCGCGGCCGCGGCCGCCCACGAAAACATGCCCGCCCCCCTGTCTGCGTCCAGGGCAAAGGTGTCGCCAGGGTGCCGGCTGGGTGGCAACAAGAGCTCTGGCAAAAGAGTGCCCCGCTGCCAGGCTTTCGTACGCGCGCCAGGGAAAAACGCTTTGTCTGTCCCTGGGAAAACTGTGGATATGCGTCCGCAACAGCGGGCAATCTGAGCGTACACGGGCGTATCCACTCAGGAGAAAAGCCCTTTGTCTGTCCCAGGCAAGGCTGCGGATATGCGTTCATACACACTGGTGCCCTGAAAAAACACTTGCACGTCCATTCAGGAGACAAACCCTTTGACTGTCCCTGGGAAAACTGTGGATATGCGTCCGCAACAGCAGGCAATCTGAAAGTCCACTGGCGTATCCACTCAGGAGAAAAGCCCTTTGTCTGTCCCAGGCAAGACTGCGGATATGCGTCCACACACGCTGGTGCCGTGAAAAAACACTTGCGCGTCCATTCAGGGGAAAAACCCTTTGACTGTCCCTGGGAAGGCTGCAGATATGCGTCCGCAACATCAAGCAATCTGAGAGTACACTTGCGCCTCCACTCAGGGGAAAACCCCTTTTTCTGTCCCAGAAAAGGCTGCAGGCAAGCGTTCAAACAATCAAACGACCTGACAAAACACTTGCACCTCCACGCAGGAGACAGATCTTTTCTCTGTCCCTGGGAAAGCTGTGGATATGCGTCCGCAATATCAAGCCTCCTGACAAGACACTGGCGTGTCCACTCAGGAGAAAAGCCCTTTATCTGTCCCTGGAAAGGCTGTGGACAAGCGTTCACACAATCAAGCGACATGACAAAACACTATCGCCTTCACTCAGGAGAAAAACCCTTTTCCTGTCCCTGGAAAGGCTGCGGATACGCGTCCGCAAGATCGGGCACACTGAGGGTACACATGCGGGTCCACGCAGGAGAAAAGCCCTTTTGCTGTCCGTGGGAAGGCTGTGGACAAGCGTTCAGACAATCAAGCGACGTGATAAAACACTTGCGTCGCCACTCAGGAGAAAAACCCTTTGCCTGTCCTTGGGAAGGCTGCGGATATGTGGCCGCAAGATCGAGCACACTGGCAGTACACTCGCGCATCCACTCAAGAGAAAAACCCTTTCTCTGTTCTTATGAGGGCTGCAGGAATTCGTTCGCACAATCAAGCGCTCTGGCATACCACTTGCGTGCTGTGCATTCAGGAGACAAGCCCTTTGTCTGTCCTGGGGAAGGCTGTGGACAAGCGTTCAGACAATCAGGCGACTTGACAAGACACTTGCGCCGCTGCGCCAACGCAGGTTCTTTTATGCGTTGGCAAAAACACAGCAGTCGCTGCCGGTCATCACGAGCCAGGTCCGGGCCCTCTCTTATGCGTGCGAAAAGTCCGTCCTGTGTCCAGCCCCCTGAAGCTGGCAAACAGCTGCCGGTCACAACACAGTATCTTCCTTCGCCTGTTTCCACTATAGCGGCGACCCGTCTCAACGCCCGCGCGGACCTTGCGCCTGGGCGGCAACGCCAGGGTGCCGGTGTTTCCAGCGACAGCCCCCGCTCTGGCGCCACAGCATCCTCCGGCGTCTGTGAGCGCTTCGACCGGGGGCAGGTTCCCTCAGACAGGGAAGAACAGCGATCGCCGGGGCTGAACCTGTCGCCTGCATTGCCATCATCAGCCACGCCGCTTGAGAGGGAGCAGTCGCCGTCCGCAACGGGGGGAGTGTTCGACTGGTTAACACGGAGCATTGATCCAGATCTCTTCAAAGACTGGCTGCCATCAATCGGTACCAATGCCTCTGACAAGGATGTTCCGCCATTGGTTCTCACGGATGACGACAAGGCTTTCTGGCAGACGTTGATCTCGCCGGCGCATGGCGAACAGTAACGCCATGCGTTCAGCGCGCTGGCGCTATTTTCGGTGCAGGACTCAGGCCCTTGCTGGTGGCGGGGTCGCATAGCTGACCGGCCTGTCAGCTGCCGGGCGTCACACAAGAGAGCAACTGCTGTCCAAACTCGACTGTTGATTATTCAGGCTTCCCATGGACAGATTTCCCGTCACAGGCTCACACAGAAAATCGGCATGGCACCTGGCGCCAGAGCAGGCGGCCGGTGGCCGGGGTCTCCCACGCAAACATGCCCGGCCCCCTGTCTGCGTCCCGGCCAAAGGTGTCGCAAGGCCGCTGGCCGGATGGCAACAAGAGCGCAGAGAAAAGAGTGCCCCCTTGCCAGGCTTTCGTACGCGCACCAAGGAAAAACGCTTTGTCTGTCCTCATGAAAACTGTGGATATGCGTCTGCGATATCAAGCAGACTGAAAGCACACTTGTGCGTCCACACAGGAAAAAAACCCTTTGTCTGTCCCTGGGAAAACTGTGCCTATGCCTCCGGACGATCAGACCTCCTGACAGGACACAAGCGCCGCCACTCAGGAGAAAAACCCTTTGGCTGTCCTTGGGAAGGCTGCGGATATGCGGCCGCAGTATCAGGCAATCTGAGCGTACACTTGCGTGTCCACTCAGGAGAAAAACCTTATGGCTGTCCCTGGAAAGGCTGCGGATATGCGACCACAACATCAGGCAATCTGAGAATACACTTGCGTGCCCACTCAGGAGAAAAACCCTTTCTCTGTTCTCATGAAGGCTGCGGCTATGCGTTCGCACAATCAAGCGCTCTGACATACCACTGGCGCACTGTACACGCAGGAGGAAAACCCTTTGTCTGTCCCTGGGAAAACTGTGGATATGCGTCCGTAGCATCAAGCAATCTGAAACAACACCTGCGTGTGCATAAGGGAGAAAAATCCTTTGTCTGTCCCTGGCAAAACTGTGGGTATGCGTCCGTAACAGCAAGCAATCTGAAACCCCACATGCGTGCGCATAAGGGAGAAAAGCCCTTTGTCTGTCCCTGGGAAAACTGTGGATATGCGTGCGGACGATCAGACGATCTGAAAGTACACAAGCGCTGCCACTCAGGAGAAAAACCCTTTGTCTGTCCCTGGGAAAATTGTGGATATGCGTCCGGACGATCAGATGTCCTGACAAAACACTTGCGTGTCCACTCGGGAGGAAAACCCTTTGTCTGCTCCCATGAAGGCTGTGAGCGCGTGTTTACACAGGCCAGCGCCCTGAGAGATCACTTGCGTGCTGCTCACACCGGAGAAAAACCCTTTGTCTGTCCTTATAGAGGTTGTGGCAAAGGGTTTGTACGATCAAGTGGCCGGACAAATCACTTGCGCGTTCATACCGGAGAAAAACCCTTTGCCTGTTCCTTTGAAGACTGTGGACGAGCGTTTACAAGACGACGTTCCCTGACGCGACATCTGCGCTTCTGTACCCAGGCAGGCTCCTTTGTGCGTTCGCGCAAGGAGCGTACAAACAGCTCCAGGTCGTCAAGGGGCTCGGCCAGCCACTCTCGGGCTGGCAGCAAGAATCCGCTCCTTTTTCAGCGCACGGAAGTGGGCAAACAGCTGCCGGTCACAACACAGCATCCTCCTTCGCCTGTTGGCGCCGCAGCGGCGGCCGGTCGTGATGCGCCGATGGACCTGAGCCCGGAGAGGCGGCTGGAGCGCCAGAGTTGCGGTGTTTCCAGCGACAGCCCCCGCTCCATAGCGACAGCATCCCCCGGCGTCAGCGAACCTTGCGACCGGAGCCTGGCTCCTTCAGACAGGGACAAGCTGCGATCACCGGGGCTGAACCTGTCCCCGCCGCCGTCACCTGTCGCGCAGCTGGCGTGGACACAGTTGCCGTCCGCAACGGGGGGCATCGAGCCCGACTGGGCTCCATGGTTCACCCCGGAGTATCCTGGCGAGGACTGGCCGTCATGGTTCAGCGCCAGTGCATCTGACCTGGAGGTTCCGTCATTACAGCTCACGGATGACGACAAGGCCTTCTGGCAGGCGTTGGTCTCTCCGGCGCATGGCGAACAGTAAAGCCGGACGCTCAGCGCCCTGGCTCCATTTTCGGTGCCGGATTCAGGCCCTTGCCGGCGGCTGAACAGCACAACTGACCGGCCTGTCATCTGCCAAGGGGCACATAAGAGTGAAACTGTTATCCCAACTTGATTGTTGATCATTCAGGCTTCTCATGGACGCATTGAGCATCGCAAGATCACACAGAAAACCGGAACCTTTCGGCGCGTCAGCGCAGGAGGCCGGTGGGCTGCGCTTTCCACGAAGGCATGCCTGGGCTCCTGTCTCCGTTCAGGCCCAGGGTTTCGCCAACGCGCTCGCTGGCTGTGAACAGCAGCTCAGGAAAAAGAGTGGCCCCATGCCAGAGTTTCGCACGCACACCGGAGAAAAACCCTTTGTCTGCTCCCATGAAGGTTGTGGACGAGCGTTCAAACGATCAACCAACCTGGCAATACACAGGCGTCTGCATACCGGAGAAAAACCCTTTGTCTGCTCCTGCGAAGGCTGTGAGCAGGCGTTTGCACACTCCAGCGCCCTGAGATATCACTTGCGTGCTGCTCACACTGGCGAAAAATCCTTTGTTTGTCCTTATGAAGGCTGTGCATACAGGTTCATACAATCAAGCCATCGACAACAACATTTACGTGCACATTCGGGAGCAAAACCCTTTGTCTGCTCCTACGAAGGCTGTGAGCACGCGTTTGCACACTCCAGCGCCCTGAGATATCACTTGCGTGCTGCTCACACTGGCGAAAAATCCTTTGTTTGTCCTTATGAAGGCTGCGCATACGCGTTCATACAATCAAGTCAGCTACAACAACATTTACGTGTACATTCGGGAGAAAAACCCTTTGTTTGTCCTTATGAAGGCTGTGCATACGCGTCCTCACGAGCAGCCATGCTGAAAAACCACTTGCGTCTCCACACCGGAGAAAAACCTTTTGTTTGTCCTTATGAAGGCTGTGAATACGCGTTCACACAATCAGCCATCCTGAAAAACCACTTGCGTCTCCACACCGGAGAAAAACCCTTTGTCTGCTCCCATGAAGGCTGTGAGCGCGCGTTTGCACAATCCAACGCCCTGAGATACCACTTGCGTGCTGCTCACACTGGAGAAAAACCCTTTGTTTGTCCTCATGAAGGCTGTGAGTGCGCGTTCGCACAATCAAGTCAGCTGACACAACACTTGTGTGTACATGCGGAAGAAAAACCCTTTGCCTGTTCCTTTGAAGGCTGTGGACGAGCGTTTACAAGGCGAACTTCCCTGGCGCGGCATCTGCGCTGCTGTACCAAAGCAGGCTCCTTTGTGCGTTCGCGCAAGGAGCCTGCAAACAGCTCCAGGTCATCAAGGGGCTCGGCCAGGCACTCTCCGGCTGGCAGCAAGCATCCGCTCCTTGTTCAGCGCACGGAAGTGGGCAAACAGCTGCCGGTCACAACACAGCATCCTCCATCGACTGTTTGGGCCGCAGCGGAGGCCGGTCGTGATGCGCCGATGGACCTGAGCCCGGAGAGGCGGCTGGAGCGCCAGAGTTGCGGTGTTTCCAGCGACAGGGCCCGCGCCATAGCGGCAGCATTCCCCGGCGTCAGTGAACCTTGCGACCGGAGCCTGGCTCCTTCAGACAGGCAAGAGCTGCGATCGCCGGGGCTGAACCTGTCCCCGCCGTCGTCACCCATCGCGCAGCTTGAGTGGGAACGGTCGCTACCTGCAACGGGGGGAATGACCGACTGGTTAACATGGAGCACTGATTGCAATCGCTTCGAAGACTGGCTGCCATTGACTGATACAAATGTATCTGACCTGGAGATGCCGTCATCACTTTCCATGGATGACGACAAGGCCTTCTGGCAGACGTTGATCTCTCCGACGTATGGCGAACAGTAAAGCCAGGCGTTCAGCGCCCAGGTTTCATTTTCGGTACAGGACTCAGGCCCTTGCTGGTGGCGGGGTAGCACAGCTGACTGACCTGTCAGCTGCCGGGCGCCACACAAGAGAGCAACTGCTGTCCAACCTTGGCTGTTAATGTATGCAGGCTTTTCATGGACACATTTTCCGTCACAGGCTCACACAGAAAATCGGCATGGTACCTTGCGTCAGAGCAGGCGGCCGGTGGCCGGGGTCTCCCACGAAAACATGCCCGGCCCCCTGGCAGAGTCCAGGCCAAAGGTGTCGTAAGGGCGCAGGCCAGGAGGCCACAAGAGCGCAGAAAAAAGAGTGCCCCTGTGCCAGACTTTTGTTCGCGCACCAGGGCAAAACGCTTTGTCTGTCCCAGAGAAAACTGCGGATATGCGTCCGGACGATCAGATGTCCTGACAAGACACTTGCGTGTCCACTCAGGAGAAAAGCCCTTTGACTGTCCCAGGGAAGGCTGCGGCTATGCGGCCGTAACATCAGGCAATCTGAGAGTACACTTGCGTGCCCACTCCGGAGAAAAACCCTTTCTCTGTTCTCATGAAGGTTGCGGCTATGCGGCCACACAATCAAGCACGCTGGCATACCACAGGCGCGCTGTACACTCAGGAGAAAAACCCTGGGTCTGTCCCTGGGAAAACTGTGGATATGCGTCCGTAACATCAGGCAATCTGAAACAGCACCTGCGTGTGCATAAGGGGGAAAGGCCCTTTGTCTGTCCCTGGGAAAACTGTGGATATACGTGCGGACGATCAGGCGATCTGAAAGTACACAAGCGCCACCATTCAGGAGAAAAGCCCTTTGTCTGTCCCTGGGAAAACTGTAGATATGCGTCCGGACGATCAGGCAATCTGAAGGTGCACTTGCGCCGCCACTCAGGAAAAAGACCCTGGGTCTGTTCCTGGGAAGGCTGTGGACGTGCGTTCGTACAATCAAACCACCTGCAAAAACACTGGCACATTCACACCGGAGAAAAACCTTTTGTCTGTTCCAGGGAAGGCTGTGGGCGTTTATTCAGACAAGCAAGCAATTTGAGAGTGCATTTGCGTGCCCATTCAGAAACAAATCCCTTGCTCTGTTCTTATGCAGGCGGTGGAGCTGCGTCCGGACGGTCAGGTTCCCTTGCCCGTCAGTTGGGTCGCTGCGCCAACGCAGGTTCTTTTGTGCGTTTGCGAAAAGACAGTGCCCGTCGCTACCGGTCATCAGGGGCAAGGTCCGGGCAATCTCGTACGCGTGCGAAAAGTTTGTCCTGTTTCCAGAACCTGGAAGCTGGCCCGCGGCTGCCGGTCAAAACGCAGTCTCCTCCTTCGACTGTGTCTACTACAGCGGCGGCCCGTCCCGGTGCGCAGGCGAACTTGTGTCCTGAGGTTGGTCGGCAGCGCCAGCGCACCGGTGTTTCCAGCGACAGCCCCTGCGCCATGGTGACAGCATCCTCCGGCGTCCATGCGCTTTTCGACCAGGGACAGGTCTTTTCAGACAGAGAGGAACGGCGATCGCCGGGGCTGAGCCTGTCCCCGGCTCTGCTGTCACCAGCCGCGCCGTTTGAGTGGGTACAGTCGCCGTCCGCAACGGGGGGAATGTCCGACTGGTTAACATGGAGAACTGATCACGATCTCTTCGAAGACTGGCTGCCATTGACTGGTGCAGCATCTGACCTGGAGGTTGGCTCATCATTTCCCATGGATGCCGACAAGGCCTTCTGGCAGACGTTGATCTCTGCGGCGTATGGCGAACAGTAAAGCCAGGCGCTCAGCGCGCTGGCTCTACTGTTGGGTGCCGGACTCAGGCCCGAAGCCATGCGGCGGGGCAGCATAGCTGACCGGCCTGTCAGCTGCCGGGCGTCACACAAGCGTGCGGCTGTTGTCCAAGCCTGACTGTTGATCATTGAGACTTCCCATGGACATATTTCCCGTCACAGGCTTACACCGGAAACCGGAACTGTTCCCCGCGCCAGCGCAGAAGGTCGGTGGCCTGGTCCTCCCACGAAAACAGGTTCGGCCCCCTGTCTGCGTCCAGGCCAAAGGTGTCGCCAGCGCGCCGGCTGGTTGGCAACAAGAGCTCAGGGAAAAGAGTGCCCCTATGCCAGACTTTCGTTCTCGCACCGGGGCACAACGCTTTGTCTGTCCTTGGGGAGGCTATGGACAAGCGTTCAAACCATCACACGACTTGACAAGACACTTGCGTGTACACGCAGGAGAAAAACCCTTTGTCTGTCCCTGGGAAAACTGTGGATATGCGGCCGGACGATCAGATCTCGTGGCAAGACACTTGTGTGTCCACTCAGAAGAAAAACCCTTTGTCTGTCTATATAAAGGCTGTGGACAAGCGTTCAAACGGTCAGGTTATTTGACAAGACACAGGCGCATCCACACCGGCGAGAGGCCCTTTGTCTGTCCCAGGGAAGGCTGTAGACACGCGTTCAAACAGTCAGCTGGTTTGGCAGTACACAAGCGCACCCACACCGGGGAGAGACGCTTTGTCTGTCCTTGGGACGGCTGTGGATGGTCGTTCCTCCAATTGGGCCATCTGGAAAGACACAAGGTCCTCCACTCGAAAGAAAAACCCTTTGTCTGTCGCTGGGAAGGTTGTGGACGAGCGTTCACACAATCAGACACCCTGACACGTCACTGGCGTTTTCACTCGGGAGAAAGGCCCTTTGTCTGTCCTGGGGAAGGCTGTGGACAAGCGTTCAAACAACCCAACGACCTGACAAGACACCTGCGCTGTCACTCAGGAAAAAAGCCCTTTGTCTGTCCCTGGGAAAACTGTGGATATGCATCCGGACGATCAGGCTCCCTGAAAGAACACCTGCGTGTCCACTCAGGAGAAAAACCCTTTGGCTGTCCTTGGGAAGGCTGCGCATATGCGGCCACAACATCAGGCAATCTCAGAGCACACTTGCTGGTCCACGCAGGAAAAAAGTGCTTTGTCTGTCCTTGGGAAGGCTGCGCATATGCGTCCGTAAAAGCAGGCAATCTCAGAGCACACTTGCGTGTCCACTCAGGAGAAAACCCCTTGGTCTGTTTCCAGACCGGCGGTGGCGCTGCGTCCGGACGGTCAGGTTCCCTTGCCCGTCAGTTGCGTCGCTGCCCCACAGCAGGTTCTTTTGTGCGTTCGCAAAAGAACAGCACCAGCGGCTACCAGTCATCAGGGGCCAGGTCCGGGCACGCTCTTGCTCGTGCGAGAAGTCCGTCCTGTGGTCAGCACCTGGAAGCTGGCCAGCCGCTGCCGGTCAAAGCGCAGTCTCTTCCTTCGGCTGTGTCTACTACAGCGGCGGCCCGTCCCGGTGCGCAGGCGCACTTGTGTCCAAAGGTTGGTCTGCAGCGTCAGCGCACCGGTGTTTTCAGCGACAGCCCCTGCGCCATGGCGACAGCATCCTCTGGCGTCCATGCGCTTTTCGAGCTGGGACAAGCCCCTTCAGACAGGGAAGAACAGCGATCGCCGTGGCTGAGCCTGTCGCCTGCATCGCCATCATCAGCCGCGTCGCTTGAGTGGGTACAGTCGCCGTCCGCAACGGGGGAAATGTCCGACTGGTCAACATGGATCGCTGATCTCAATCTCTTCGGCGACGGGCTGCCATTGTCCAGTAGCCATGCATCTGATCTGGAGGTGCCGTCATCACTTCTCATGGATGACGACAAGGCCTTCTGGCAGGCGTTGATCTCTCCCCGGCGCATGGCGAAGAGTGAAGAGTGAAGCCAGGCATCCAGCACTTTGATGCCAAAGTTGTTGCAGGACTCAGGCCTTGGCTTGTGGCTGATCTGCACAGCTGACCTGCCCGTCAGCTGTCGGGCGTCACCCAAGAGTGCAAGGGTTGCCCAGCCTTTACTGTTGCTCATTCAGGTTTTCCATCGACAGGCTTGCCGTCACCAGATCACACAGCAAAACGGAACCTTTGCTGGCACCAACGCAGGTGGCCGGAGGCTATGCCAAAGGTTTCGCCAGCATCCCTTCTGGCTGTGAACAAGAGTTCAGGAAAAAAAAGGGGGCCCCTATGCCAGGCTTTCGCATTCACACAGCAGCACAACGCTTGAGCTGTCCGCGTGAGGGCGGTGGACAAGCGCTCAAACGATCAAACGACCTGGCAATACACAAGCGTCGCCACACTGCCGAAAAACCCTTTGGCTGTCCCTGGGAAGGCTGTAGCAAAGCGTTCAGACGATCAGTCGATCTGACAGTACACCGGCGTCTGCACACCGGAGAAAAACCCTTTGTCTGCTTCCATGAAGACTGTGAGCGCGCGTTTGCGCAATCCAGCGCCCTGAGATATCACCTGCGAGCTGCTCACTCAGGAGAAAAACCCTTTGTTTGTCCTCATGAAAACTGTGAATCCGCGTTCGTACAATCAAGCCATCTGACACAGCACTTGTATTCGCACACGGGAGACAAACCCTTTGTCTGTTCGTATCAAGGCTGTGGACAAGAGTTTGTACGATCAATAGACCGGACAACTCACTTGCGCGCTCACGCCGGGAACAAACCCTTTGCCTGTTCCTTTGAGGGCTGTGGTGGTGCGTTCGCACATGTAGCCACTTTGAAAAATCACCTGCGTGTCCACTCAGGTGAAAAACCTTTTGTCTGTTCACATGGAGGCTGTGGACGTGCATTCGCGCAAGTCGCCACTCTCAGAAGACACCTGCGTCTCCACTCGGGAGAAAAGCCTTTTGTCTGTTTTCATGAAGGCTGTGAACAGGCGTTCGCACACTCAAACTCTTTGAACTATCACTTGCGTGCTGCCCACACAAGAGAAAAACCCTTTGCCTGTTCCTTTGAAGGCTGTGGACGTTCGTTCGTACAAGCAGGCGATCTGACACACCACGTGCGTGCTGTTCACTCAGGCACCGCCCTTTTTTCCTGTCCACATCAAGGCTGTGGACAAGCGTTCAAAAGGCGAGGTGTACTGGCGCGACATCTGCGCTGCTGTACCAAAGCAGGCGCCTTTGTGCATGCGCGCAAGGAGCGTACAAACAGCTCCACGTCATCAAGGGGCTCGGCCGGGCATTCTCTGGCTCGCAGGAAAAATCCGCAGCTTTTCCAGCGCCCTGAATGGGATAAACAGCTGCCGGACACAACACCGCATCCTCCTTCGCCTGTTGTTGCAGCAGCGGGGGCCTGTCGCGATGCTCCGATGGACCTGAGCCTTGTGAGGAGGCCGGAGCGCCAGAGTTCCGGTGTTTCCCGCGACAGGCTCCGCTCCATAGTGACAGCATCCCCGGGTGTCAGTGAACCTTGTGACCGGAGCCTGGCCTTTTCAGACAGGGAAGAACAGCGATTGCCGTGGCTGAACCTGTCCCCTTCATCGCCGTCGCCAATCGCGCAGTTTGAGTGGGCACAGTCGCCGTTCGCAACGGGGGGCATCATGCCCGACTGGTCTCCATGGTGCGCCGATGAACATCTTTGCGGGGACTGGCCGCCATTGTTCAGCGCCAGTGCCTCTGACCTGGAGGTTCCGTCATTACTTCTCACAGATGACGACAGGACCTTCTGGCAAGAGTTGATCGCTCCGGCGCAGGGCGAACAGTAAAGCCGGACGCTCAGCGCCCTGGCTCTCTTTTCGGTGCAGGACTCAGGCCCTTGTTGGCGGTTGAAAAGCACAGCTGACCGGCCTGTCATCTGCCAGGGGTCACACAAGAGTGCTTGGTGTCCAAGCTTGACTGTTGATCGTTCGGGCTTCTCATGGACGCATTGAGTATCACAAGCTCACACAGAAAACTGGAACCTTTCGGCGCGTCAGCGCAGGAGGCCGGTGGGTTGTGCCTTCCACGAAGATATGCCCGGCCTCCTGTCTCCGTTCAGGCCCCGGGTTTGGCCAGCGCGCTCGCTGGCTGTGAACAGCAGTTCAGGAAAAAGAGTGGCCTCATGCCACAGTTTGGCACGCACATCGGAGCAAAACGCTTTTGCTGTCCGTATGAAGACTGTGAACACGCGTTCAAACGCGTAGCCGACCTGGCAGTACACCGGCGTCTGCACACCGGAGAAAAATCCTTTGTTTGTCCCTATGAAGGCTGTACATATGCGTTCGTCCAAGCAAGCCATCGACAACGACATTTGTATGTGCACATGAGAGAAAGACCCTTTGTCTGTCCTTATAAAGGCTGTGGAAAAAGATTTGTACTGTCAAAGCATCGACAACGGCATTTGCGTGTGCATTCGGGAGAAAAAACCCTGGTCTGCTCCCAGGAAGCCCTGGTCTGCTCCTATGAAGGTTGTGGACAAGTGTTCAAACGATCAGCCTATCTGGCAATACACAGGCGTCTGCATACCGGAGAAAAACCCTTTGTCTGCTCCTGCGAAGGCTGTGGCCAGGCGTTTGCACAATCGAACTCCCTGAGATATCACGTGCATGCGGTTCACACTGGCGAAAAAGCCTTTGTTTGCCCTTATGAAGGCTGCGAATACGCGTTCATACAATCAAGCCATCGACAACAACATTTGCGTGTGCATTCGGGAGAAAAACCCTTTTGCTGTCCCAGGCAAGGCTGCGTATATAGGTCCGCAACATCAAAGAACCTGGGTGCACACTTGCGCGTTCACTCAGGAGAAAAGCCCTTTGTCTGCTCCCATGAAGGCTGCGGACAAGCGTTCAAACAATCAGCCTACCTGGTAACACACCGGCGTCTGCACACCGGAGAAAAACCCTTTGTCTGTTCCCGTGAAGGCTGTGAGCGCGCGTTTGCACAAGCCAGCGCCCTGAGATATCACTTGCGAGCCGCTCATTCCGGAGAAAAACCCTTTGTTTGTCCTCAGGAAGGCTGTCAGAGCGCGTTCATACAATCAGGTCAGCTGAAACGGCACTTGTGTGTGCATTCGGGAGAAAAGCCCTTTGTCTGCTCCCATGAAGGCTGTGAGAGCGCGTTCACACAATCAGGTCCGCTGAAACGGCACTTGCGTGTGCATTCGGGAGAAAAGCCCTTTGTCTGCTCCCATGAAGGCTGTGGACAAGTGTTCAAACAATCAGCCTACCTGGTAGCACACAGGCGTCTGCACACCGGAGAAAAACCCTTTGTCTGCTCCTACGAAGACTGTGGGCAGGCGTTTGCACAATCGAACTCCCTGAGATATCACTTGCGTGCTGCTCACACTGGCGAAAAACCCTTTGTTTGTCCTTATGAAGGCTGTGCATATGCGTTCCTGCAATCAAGCCATCGACAACAACATTTGCGTGTACATCCGGGAGAAAAACCCTTTTGCTGTCCCAGGCAAGGCTGTGGACGAGCGTTTACAAGGCGAAGTTCCCTGACTCGACATCTACGCTGCTGTACCCAGGGAGGTTCCTTTGTGCGTTCGCACAAGAAGCGTACAAACAGCGCAACCTCATCAAGGGGTTCGGCCAGGAAGTCTCCGGCTGGCAGCAAGAATCCGCTCCTTTTTCAGCGCACGCAAGTGGGCAAACAGTGGCCGGTCACAACACAGCATCCTTCTTCGTCTGGTTGCGCCGCAGCGGCGGCCGGTGGTGATGCGCCGATGGACCTGAGCCCGGAGAGCTGGCTGGAGCGCCAGAGTTCCGGTGTTTCCAGCGACAGCTCCTGCTCCATAGCGACAAGATCCCCCGGCGTCAGTGAACCTTGTGACCGGAGCCTGGCCCCTTCAGACAGGCACGAGCTGCGATCGCCGGGACTAAACCTGCTGTGCCCTTCACCACCGTCACCCATCGCGCAGCTGGGGTGGGAACAGTCGCCGTCCGCAACGGAGGGCATGGTGCCCGACTGGTCTCCGTGGTTAGCCCAGGAGTATCCTGGCGAGGACTGGCTGCCATTGTTCAGCACCAGTGCCTCTGATCTGGAGGTTCCGTCATTACTTCTCACGGATGACGACAGGGCCTTCTGGCGAGCGTTGGTCTCTCCGGCGCATGGCGAACAGTAAAGCCGGACGCTCAGCGCGTTGGCTTGTTTTCGCTACAGGATGCAGACCCTTGCTGGCGGCTGAACAGCGCAGCTGACTGGCCTGTCAGCTGCCAGGCGTCACACAAGAGGGCAAGGGTTGTCCAAACGGCACTGTTGATCATTCAGGCTTTTCATGGACACATTTGCCATCACAAGCTCACACAGAAAACCGGAACCTTTGGGCGTGCCAGCGCAGGAGGCCGGTGGTCTGGGCCTCCCACGAAGACATGCCCGGCCTCTTGTCTCCGCTCAGGTCCCGGGTCTTGCCAGCAGGCCCGCTGGCTGTGAACAGCCTTTCAGGAAAAAGAGTGGCCCCATGCGACACTGTCGCACTCACATCGGAGGAAAACGCTTTTGCTGTCCGTATGAAGGCTGTGGACAAGAATTTGTACGAGCAAGCCATCGACAACGACACTTGTGTGTGCATTCGGAAGAAAAACCCTTTGTCTGCTCCTGGGAAGGCTGTGGAAAAGCGTTCAAACGACCAGACCATCTGATAACACACAGGCGTTTGCACATTGGGGCAAAACTCTTTGTCTGTTCCTGGGAGGGCTGTGGACGTTCGTTTGCACAAGGCGGCACTTGCAAAAGACACTGGCGCGTCCACTTGCGAGAAAAACGCTTTGTCTGCTCCCATGAAGGCTGTGCACAAGCGTTCACACGATCAGCCTACCTGGCAGTACACAGGCGTACGCACACCGGAGAAAAACCCTTTGTTTGTTCTGTTGAAGGCTGTGGACGTGCGTTTGCACAACCAAGCCCCCTGATAACGCACCTGCGTATCCACACCGGAGAAAAACCCTTTGTCTGCTCCCATAAAGGCTGTGAGCATGCGTTTGCACAATCCAGTGCCCTGCGATATCACTTGAGTACTGCTCACTCAGGAGAAAGGCCTTTTTTTTGTCCCTGTGAAAACTGTGGACATTCGTTTGCGCGATCAAGTGAGCTGAAAAGACATTTATGCGTCCATACCAAAGAAAGGCCTTTTGTTTGTCCACACGAGGGTTGTGGCAAAGGGTTTGTACGAGCAAGCGGCCGGGAAAAACACTTGCGCGTCCATACCGCAGAAAAACCTTTCGCCTGTTCCTTTGAAGGCTGTGGACAAGCGTTCACAAGGCGAGATTTGCTGGCTCAACATGTGCGCTCCTGCACCAAGGCAGGCTCCTTTGTGCGTTTGCGCAAGCAGCGTACCAACAGCGCCACGCCATCAAGGGTCTCGGCCAGGCTCGCTCTGGCTCGCAGGAAAAAAGCGCCCCTTTTCCAGCGTACGGAAGCGGGTAAACAGCAGCCAGTCACAACACAGCATCCTCCTGCGCCTGTTTTCGCAGCAGCGGCGGGCCGTCGCTGGAAACACCGGAGCTCTGGTGCTCCAGCTCCCTCTCCAGGCTCAGGTCTATCGGCGCATCGCGACAGGCCCCGCTCCATAGCGACAGCATCCCCCGGCGTCAGTGAGCCTTGCGACCGGAGCCTGGCCCCTTCAGCCTGGGACGAACAGCGATCGCCGGGGCTGAACCGGCCCCCTGCACCGCCGTCGCCCATCGCGCAGCTTGAGTGGGCACAGTCGCTGTCCGCAACGCAGGGCAGCCTGCCCGACTGGTCTCCATGGTGCGCCGATGACCATCTTTACGGGGACTGGCTGTCATTGTTCGGCGCCAGTGCATCTGACCTGGAGGTTCCGTCATCACTTCTTGCGGATGACGACAAGGGCTTCTGGCAGGCGTTGATCTCTCCGGCCACCAGTGAAGCCAGGCACTCAGCGTGTTGATGGCATTCTCGTTGCAGGACGCAGGCCCTTGCTGGCGGCTGAACTGCACGGCTGACCGGCCTGTCAGCTGCCTGGCGTCACACAAGCGTGCAACGGTTGTCCAAGCTTGACTGTTGATTATTCGGGCTTCTCATGGACACATTTGCCATCACAAGCTCACGCAGAACACCGGAACCTTTCGGCGCGCCAGCGCAGCAGACCGGAGGGCTGCGTCTCCCACGAAGACATGCCCGGCCTCCTGTCGCCGTTCAGGTCCTGGGTGTCGCCAGCATGCCCGCTGGCTGTGAACAGCCGCGCAGGAACAAGAGTGGCCCCATGCCAGACTTTCGCACGCGCATCGGAGGACAGCGCTTTTTCTGTCCGTATGAAGACTGTGGACGTTTGCTTACACGATCAGACACCCTGACACGCCACTTGCATCTTCACACGAGAGCAAAATCCTTTGTCTGTCGCTGGGAAGGCTGCGGACAAGCGTTCCACCGATCAAACGATTTGACAATACACAGGCGTCTGCACACCGGCGAAAAACCCTTTGTCTGTCCCTGGGAAGGCTGTGGGCATCCGTTTGCACAAGCAGGCCCCCTGACAAGCCACTTGCGTATGCACACCGGCGAAAAACCTTTTATCTGTCCCTGGCAAGGCTGCGGATATGCGTCCGCAACATCAGGCTCCCTGACAAGGCACTTGCGTGTCCACTCAGGAGGAAAACCCTTTGCCTGTACCTGGGAAGGCTGCGGACAAGCGTTCAAACGATCAAACGACGTGAGGATACACAGGCGTCTTCACACCGGAGAAAAACCCTTTGTCTGTCCCTGGGAAGGCTGTGGGCATTCGTTTGCACAATCAGGCCCCCTGACCAGCCATTTGCGTCTGCACACCGGAGCAAAACCTTTTGGCTGTCCCCGGGAAGGCTGCGGCTATGCGTCCGCAACATCAGGCAATCTGAGAGTACACTTGCGCGTCCACTCAGGAGAAAAGCCTTTTGTCTGTCCCCATGAGGGCTGTGGATTTTCGTTCTCACGATCCAACTATCTGACACAACACCAGCGTGCCCACTCAGGAAAAAAAACCTTTGTCTGCCCCCACGAAGGCTGTGGATATGCGTCCGCAACATCAGGTCAGCTCAAACGACACCTGCGTGTGCACAAGACAGACCAGCCCTTTGTCTGTTCCTTTGAAGGCTGTGGGCGTACATTCAGACAATCAGGCGGTCTGACATACCACAGGCGTGCTGCCCACGCAGGCGCAGCTCTTTTTGCCTGTCCATCTCAAGGCTGTGGACAAGTGTTCACAAGGTTGGTTTTACTGGATCGACACCTGTGCTGCTGTACCAAAGCCGGCTCCTTTGTGCGTTCGCGCAAGGAGCGTACCAACAGCTCGACGCCCTCAAGGGGCTCGGCCAGGCACACTCCGGCTCGCAGGGAAAATCCGCGCCTTTTCCAGCGCACTGCAGCGGGCAAACAGCGGCCGGTCACAACACAGCATCCTCCTTCGTCTGTTGGCGCAGCAGCGGCTTGCCAGGATGCGCCTATGGACCTGAGCCTGGAGAGGGCCCGCTGTGTCAGTGAACCTTGCGACCGGAGCCAGGCCCCTGCGGCCAGGCAAGAGGCGCAGTCGCCGGGATTGAACCGGCTCCCTTCACCACCGTCACCCATTACGCAGCTTGAGTGGACACAGGCGCTGTCCGCAACGGGGAGCAGCATGCCCGACTGGTCTGCATGGTGCGGCGATGAACATTTTTACGGGGAATGGCCGTCATTGTTCAGTGCCAGTGCCTCTGACAGGGATGTTCCGTCATTACTTCTCACGGATGACGACAAGGCTTTCTGGCAGGCATTGATCTCTCCGGCCAATAGTGAAGCCTGGCGCTCAGCCTGCTGAGTGCATTTTCATTACAGGACTCAGGGCCTTGCGGGCGGCTGAACAGCTCAGCTGATCGGCCTGTCAGTTGCCAGGCGTCACACAAGAGTGCAACTGTTGTCCAAGCCTGACTGTTGATCATTCAGGCTTCTCATGGACACACTTGCCGTCACAAGACCACACCGAAAACCGGAACCTTGCGGCACGCCAGCGCAGGAAACCGGTGGTCTGGCCCCCCGCGAAGACAGCCCAGCCTGCTGTCTCCGCCCAGACCCCGGGGTGCGCCAGCACGCCGGCTGGCTGTGAACAGCAGTTGAGAAAAGAGAGTGCCCCCATGCCACACTTTCGCACTCACATCGGTGGAAAACGCTTTTGGTGTACACATGAAAACTGTGGACGTTCGTTTACACGATCAGACACCCTGACAAGCCATGTGCGTCTCCACACCGGAACAAAACTCTTTGTCTGTCCCTGGGAAGGCTGTGGATATACGTGCGCAGAATCAAGTGCCGCGAAGAAGCACTGCCGTGTCCACACCGAAAAGAAGCTCTTCGGCTGTCCAGATGAAGGCTGTGGACGTTCGTTCAAACGAGCAAGCGACTTGAGAATACACAGGCGTGTCCACACCGGAGAAAAACCCTTTGTCTGTCCCTGGGAAGGCTGTGGACGTTCGTTTATAACATCAAGCCCCCTGACAACCCACTTGCGTCTCCACACCGGAGAAAAACCCTTTGTCTGTTCCCATGAAGGTTGTAGACATGCTTTCGCACAATCAAGCGCTCTGGCATTTCACATGCGTGCTGGTCACACCGGAGAAAAACGCTTTGCCTGTTCTCATGAAGGCTGTGTTCATGCGTTTGCACAATCAGGCGACCTGAAAAAACACAGCCTCCTCCACACCGGAGGAAAACCCTTTGTTTGTTGTTGGGAAGACTGTGGACGCGCGTTCACACAATCAGGCCCCCTGAAAAGCCACTTGCGTCTCCACACCGGAGAAAAACCCTTTGTCTGTCCCCGGGAAGGTTGCGGATATGCGTCCGCAACATCAGGCTCCCTGACAAGGCACTTGCGTTTCCACTCAGGAGAAAAACCCTTTGTCTGTCTCTGGGAAGGCTGTGGACAAGCGTTCAAACAATCAGGCGACTTGATAGCACACAGGCGTACCCATTCCGGAGAAAGACCCTTTGTCTGTTCCCGGGAAGGCTGCGGACGGTCGTTTGTACAATTAAACCACCTGAAAAAACACAGGTATTTACACTTGCCGGCAAAGCCTTTTGTTTGTCCCTGGGAAGGCTGTAGATCGTCATTTGTACAACCAAGCTTCCTGAAAAAACACTGGCACCGCCACGCCGCCAACAACGCCTTTGTCTGTTCTCATGAAGACTGTGGACATTCGTTCGCACAGGCAAGTGCCCTGCAAGGCCACTTGCGCACTGTACACCCAATAGAAAAGCCCTTTGTCTGTCCCGGGGACGGCTGCGGACAGTTGTTCGCACGATCAGCTGCCCTTACTCGACATTTGCGTCTCTGCACCAGGGCTGGCTCTTTGGAGTGCTTGCAGGCGGACCCGGCAACCCGATCTGTGGCATCAAGGACCTCTTGCAGACCCCGGCTTGCGCGCAGGCAAAATCCGCGCCTTTTCCAGTGCGCTGAAGCGGGCAAACAGCGGCCGGTCACAAAACAGTATCGCTCCTCCTTTGCTGCGGCGACAGCTCCCGATGTTCCGGTGGACCCGGGCCCTGCGCCTGGTCTGGAGCACCAGGGCACCGGTGTTTCCAGCGACAGCCCCCGCTCCAGCGCGACAGTATCCCCAGCCGTGAGTGCGCCTTGCGACTGGAGTCTGGCCCCTGCGGACAGGGAAGAACAGCGATCGCCGGGACTGAACCTGCTCCCTTGGCCGCCGTCACCAATCGCGCAACTTGAATGGACACAGTCGTCGTCCGCAACGCAGAGCCTCATTCCCGACTGGTCTGCATGGTGCGCCGATGAACATCTTTACGGCGACTGGTTGTCATTGTTCAGCGCCAGTGCATCTGACCTGGAGGCTCCGCCATTACTTCTCACGGATGACGACAAGGCCTTCTGGCAGACGTTGATCTCTCCAGCCGATAGTGAAGTCAGGCACTCAGCGTATTGATTGCATTTTCGTTGCAGGACGCAGGCCCTTGCGGGCGGCTGGACAGCACAGCTGACCGGCCTGTCAGCTGTCAGGCGTCACTCCAGGGCGCAACTGTTGTCCAAGCGTCACTGTTGATGATTCTGGCTTTAGATGAATATGGATCCTGGTATAAGGTCACACAGAAAACCGGAGCTCTGCCGCGCGCGAAGAAGACCACCAGGGTTGCCCGGCTTGCGACAGGGCAGCGAAAAAGGATTCAGGAAAAAGAAGTCCCGGAAGGCAGACCTTCGCATCCCTGCCCGCAAAAGAAACTTTGTCTGTCCCTGGGAAGGCTGTGGCTATGCGAGCGTAAAATCAAATTCCCTGACAAAGCACTTGCGTGTCCATACCGGAGAGAAACCCTTTGCCTGTTCATATGAAGGCTGCGGACGCTCGTTTGCACAATCGGGTAGCCTGACACGTCACTTGCGTCTCCACACCGGGAAAAAACCCTTTGTCTGTACTCATAAAGGCTGTGAACAGGCGTTCGCGCAACCAGGTGCCCTGATATATCATGTGCGCGCTGCTCACTCAGGAGACAAACCCTTTGTCTGTCCTCATGAAGGCTGCCAACAGGCGTTCATACAGTCCAGTGCTCTGACAACGCACTGGCGTGCTGCTCACGCAGCAAAAAAAAACTTTGTCTGTCCTCATCAAGGCTGTGCACAATCGTTTACACAATCAAGCGCTCTGGCAAATCACTTGCGTTTTCACCGCGGAGCAACACTCTTTTTCTGTTCTCATGAAGGCTGTGAGCAGGCGTTCGCACAATCCGGTGCTTTGACATATCACTTGCGTGTTGCTCACTCAGGCGCAAAACCCTTTGTCTGTTTCCATGACGGCTGTGGCTATGCGTTCAAAACAGCGCGCATTCTCAGATGCCACGTGCGCACTGTTCACTCAGGAGAAAAACCCTTTATCTGTTTCCATGAAGGCTGTGGCTATTCGTTCGCTCGAGCACCTGACCTGATAAGACACTTGTGTGTTCACTCAGCAGCGAAAAGCTTTTGCTGCGCATATGAAGGCTGTGGGCGCGCGTTCACCAGATCAGGAGCGCTGCAGGATCACCTGCGTGCTGCTCATGCCGCAGAAAAACCTGTTCACTGTTTTCATGAAGGCTGTGGACGTGCGTTCGCAGGGCTAAGCACCCTTGCTCGACATTTGCGCCGCTGTACCAAAGCAGGCTCCCTTGTGCGCGTGCGCCAGGATGGCACAAACGGCTCCATGCCAGCAAGGTCATCGGCCAGCCACGCTCTTGCCTGTGAGAAAAGTCCGCCAGGTTTTCAGCATCCTGAAGCTGGAAAACAGCTGCCGGTCACACCACAGTATCCCTCTTCGTCTGTCTCGACTGTTTCGACTGCGACTGCGGCCGGTCTCGAGGCTCGGGTGGACTTGAATCTGGAGGTTGGTCGGCAACGCCAGAGCACCTGTGTTTCCAGCGACAGCCCCCGTTCCATAGCGACAGTATGCTCCGGTGCCTGTGAGCGTTTCGACCGGAGCCAGGTGCCATCAGACAGGGAAGCACAGCGATCGCCGGGACTGAACCTGCTCCCTTCAGCGCCGTCCTTGACGGGAAGCGTCATGGCCGACTGGTCAGCATGGTGCGCCGATGAAAATATCTCCGGAGACTGGGTGTCATTGATCAGTACAAATGCATTTGACCAGGATGTTCTGGCAGCACTTCTCAAGGATGACGACAAGGCTGTCTGGCAGGCGTTGATCTCACCGGCGAATGGCCAATAGTGAAACCTGGGATGCGGCGCGTTGAGGCCATTGTCGTTGCCGGGCTCAGGTTCTGGCCTTGCGGCTGAACAGAACAGCTGACCGGCCTGTCAGCCGCCGGGCGTCACACAAGAGTGTAACTGTTGTCCAACCCCCCAGTGTCGAGCATTCAGGCTTCCCATGGACTCAGTTACCATCACCAGGTCACACACAGAACCGGAACCGTGCCGCGCCCCGGCAGCGATGGCCGGAGGCCCGGGCCTGCCACGACGACATGTCCGGTCTTGTGTCTCCGTCCATGCCAAACGCTTCGCCTGCTCGCAAGAGGGGTGTCACCACCGGTCCACACGCAGGGCAGACCTCAATGTACACTTTCGCATCCATAGCGGAGAAAGACCCTGTGTCTGTCCCTATGCAGGCTGTGGACGTACGTTCACTCAACTGGCCCACCTGACAGCACACCAGCGTCTGCACACCGGAGAAAAACCCTTTGCCTGTCCCCATGAAAGCTGTGGACGAGCCTTCACTCAAGCAAGCACCCTGAAAGCACACCTGCGTCGGCACACCGGAGAAAAACCTTTTGTCTGTCCCCATGCCGGCTGCGGACGTCCGTTCACACAATCAATCACCCTGAGCCGTCACCTGCGTCTGCACACGGGAGCAACCCCCTTTGTCTGCTCTCATGAAGGTTGTGAATCCGCGTTTGCACAGCCAGGCGCTCTGACATATCACTGGCGTGTTGCTCACACAGGAACAAGGCCTTTTGTCTGTTCCCGCTGTGGGCATGCCTTCGTGCAATCAGGCCACCTGGCGCGGCACAAGTGCCGCCAGAGCGCAAAAGAACCTTTTTCCTGTATCCATGAAGGCGGTGGACGTGCATGCACAGAGTCCGGCCATCAGACAAGACACCGGCATGGCCGCACTCGCGGGAATCGTCGGCGCGGTCAGCAAGGCGTTGCAGCGGTCCGACCGCTGTCGGTAGAAACACCCTGGCTTTCTTCCACAGCAGTGGCAGCCAGTCCCGCTCAGGCGGACCTGAACCTGGAGATGGAGCTGGCAGGCTCGAATACCTGTGTGTCCTGCGACAAGCCAGGCTCCATAGCGTCTGTATCCTCCGGCATCAGTGAGCCTTTTGACTGGAGCCCGGCCCCTTCAGACAGGCCAGAACAGCGAGCGACGGGGCTGAACCTGTTCTGTTTACCGCCTTCACCAGGCGCCCTGGCCGGGTGGACAGAGCCGCCGTCCGTCACGGAGGCCTTTATGTCTGACTGGTCCACAGGGGGCGCCGCTGATCAACTTTTCGGGCAGGGGCTGCCATTGATCAGATGGGTCAGTACGCAGGCATCTGACAAAGATGTTCCGGCATCACTTCGCACGGAGGAGGACAGGGCTTTCTGGCAGGCGTTGATTTCTCCGACGAATAGTGAATGGTGAAGCCAGGCGCGCAGCTTGCGGATGTCATTGCAGGATTCAGGCCCTCGCCTGCGGTTGGAGGGTACAGCTGACCGGCCGGTCAGCTGCCGGGTGCCACACAAGAGCACAACTGCTGTCCAAGCTGCACTGGTGATCATTCGAGCGACCCATGAACAGACTTCCTGCTACAAGACCCCAGCCAAAGGCGGACCCTTTCCTCACGCCAGCAGAGGCTGCCAACCGACTGCGCTGCGCGAAAAGGAGACAATCCAGCCCCTCTGCCCCTGTCCGCGTCGGGGGTGGCATCTGCTCGTACGAGGGGTGTAACAAATGGTTCAAAAAGGGAAGTGACCTGAAGACGCACCTTCGCATCCATACCGGAGAAAAACCCTTTTTATGTCCTCATGAAGGCTGTGGACGTGCGTTCAGAAGAGTCGGCGATTTGAAGATGCACCGGCGTCTTCACACCGGAGAAAAACCCTTTATCTGTCACTATCAAGGCTGTGAGTGCGCGTTCCCACAATCGAACGCTCTGACATATCACCTGCGTGTTGCTCACTTGAAGGAAAAGCCCTTTATCTGTCCTTATGAAGGCTGCGAACGTGCGTTCACACAATCAAGCTCCCTGAAATACCACTTGCGTGCTGCTCATACCAAAGAAAGACCTTTTGTCTGTGCATATGAAGGTTGTGGACGTTCGTTTACACAATTGGCCCTTCTGAAGGTTCATTGGCGTATCCACACCGGAGAGAAACCTTGTGTCTGTCGCCATGAAGGCTGTGAGCTCGCGTTCTCACAATCGGGTGCCCTGGCATATCACGTGCGTGCTGTTCACTCAGGAAGAAAGACCTTTGTCTGTCGTTATGAAGACTGTGGACGTGCGTTTGCACAACCAGGTTCCCTGAGATACCACTTGAGTTCTGTTCATAGGAAAGAGAGACGTTTTTCCTGTTCATATAAAGGCTGCGGACGTTCGTTTCCACACCCCGCCCCGCTGAAAATTCACTGGCGTGTCCACACCGGAGAAAAACCTTTTGTCTGTCCCCGTGAAGGTTGTGCACATGCGTCTACACAAGCAGGTTCTCTGGCACAGCATCTGCGTGCTGTTCATGCCACAGGAGAATTATTTGCTTGTTCGTACCGGGGCTGTGGGCGCTTGTTTACAAAATCAGATTTCCTTGATCGACATAGGCGTCGCTGCACCAAAGCAGGCTCCTGTGTGCGATTACGAAAGGACTGCACAAATGGCGCCAAGCCTTCAGAACTCTCGGCCAGCCAGTCTCACACCAGCAGGAAAGGATGGCGAGGTTTCCAGCGCGCTGCTGCGCAAAAATGGCTGCCGGTCACAACTGAGCATCCTCCTGCGACTGTTTCCTCCGCAGTGACGGCCGGTCCCGAGGCGCTGGCGAGCCTGAGTCCGGAGCCCGGTCTGGAACGCCAAAGTGCCGGTGTTTCCAGCGACAGTCCCCGCTCTATAGCGACAGTATCCTCCAGCGTCGGTGGACTTTTCGACCCAGGCCGGAGCCCATCAGACCGGCAACAACAGCGAGCGCGGCAGCCGCGCCTGCGGTCTTTTCAGCCGTTACCAGCTGTGCAGCCCGGGCGGGTAGAGCCGCCGTTCGTGATGGAGGCCACTCTGCCCGACGAGGTCGCATGGTGCGCCGTTGAATATTGTTTCGGGGACTGGGCGTCATGGATGGATACAAAGACATCTGACAAGGAGGCGCCCTCATCGTTTCTCTCGGAAGAGGACCAGGCTTTCTGGCAGGCGTTGATGTCTCAGGTAATCAGTGGAAACGAGCGTTCAGCGCGTTGACTCCCTTGGCGTTACGGGACCTGGGTCCGGAACCTTGCGGCTGGATAGCACAGCTGACCGCCCGGTTGGCTGCCGGGGGGGACACCAGCGTGTCACTGCTGTCCAAGCTGCACTGATGATCATGTAAGCGACCAATGGACAGACTTCCTGTTGCAACGCCCCACCGAAAGGCGAAACCGATCCTCACGCCAGCAGGGGCTGCCAGCCGACTGCGCTGCACGCAAAGTCGACAATCCCGGCCGTCAGCCCCTGTCCGCGCCCGGGGCGGCATCTGCTCGCACGAAGGGTGTAACAAACGGTTCAAAAGATCGGCCGATCTGAAGGTGCACCTTCGCATCCATACCGGCGAAAAACCCTTTGTCTGTCGGTATGATGGCTGTGGACGTGCGTTCAGAAGAGCAGGCGATATGAGAATGCACCAGCGACTGCACACCGGCGAAAAACCCTGTGCCTGTCCCTATGAAGGCTGTGAGCGCGCGTTCGCACAATCGCACGCTGTGACATATCACGTGCGTGTTGCTCACTCAGGAGAAAAGCCCTTTATCTGTCCCTATGAAAGCTGTGGACGTGCGTTCATACAATCAGGCCGCCTGGCATATCACTTGCGTGCCGTTCATACCAAAGGACGACCTTATTTGTGTTCATATGAAGGCTGTGGACATTCGTTTGCACAAGTGTCCCTTCTGAAAGTTCACTGGCGTGTCCACACCGGAGAGCAACCTTTTGGTTGTCCTTATGAAGGTTGTGGACATGCGTACACACAATCGAGTGCCCTGGCCTATCACTTGCGTGCTGTTCACTCAGGAGAAAAGTCCTTTATCTGTCCTGATAAAGGCTGTAGACGTGCGTTCGCACATGCAGCCCAATTGAAACAGCACTTGCGTGCGAAAACGGGAGGAAAACCCTTTGCTTGTCTTTATGACGGCTGTGGACGCGCGTTCGCACAAGCGTCCCACCTGAAACAACACCTGCGTGTGCATACGGGAGAAAAACCCTTTTTCTGTGCCTATGAAGGCTGTGAACGTGCGTTCACACAAGCTGGCAACCTGACAGCACACCGGCGGCTGCATACCGGAGAGCAACCCTTTGTTTGTCCCCGTGAAGACTGTGGGCTTGCGTTCAAACAATCAGGCCATCTGCAAGCACACCTTCGCACACATACCGGAGGAAAAAACTTTGTCTGTCCCTACGAAGGCTGTGGACGTTTGTTCGCACAATCGGGTTCCTGTACTCGACATGTGCGCCGCTGCGCCGCACAAGGCTCCTTTGTACGCGTGCCAAAGGACGGCACAAACGGCTCCACATCATCAAGCCCCCCGGTCTACGCTCGCACCGGTGGGGAAAGACCGCCGGGTTTCCAGTGCGCTGAAGCTGGCAAACAGCTACCGGTCAAAAAAAAGTATCCCTCGTCGACTGTTTCCATCGCAGTGGCGGCCTGTCCCGATGTTCAGGCGACCCAGGCTCCAGCGCGCCAGACTGCCTGTGTTTCCAGTGACAAGACCGCAGCCGCAGCACAGGAGCGGCTCCTGGCTGGCAGCACTCTTCCAGCAGCCAGGAGTCAGCTGCGACCAGCGCGGCTGAGCCCACTTCCTGCACCGCTGTCAGAAGCCGCCGGATGTGAGTGCCGACAGTCGCCGCTCGTACCGGGGGGGGGCATACCTGACTGGTTAAAACGCTGCGCTGATGAATATCTCTCCGAGTTCTGGCTGCCATTGAGCAGTACAGATGCACCCGGCCAGGAGGTTGCGTCATTACCTCTCACCGATGAAGAAAAGACTTTCTTGCAGACGCTGATTTCCCCGGTGGACACTGAAACCGGACGATCAGCATTTTGAGTTCAGCAGGGCCTGTCAGCCATTGGGCATGGCGACAGGAGTGTAAGGCTGGTCCTGGCGTTCAGGGCATCAGCACAGTGGCGCGGCCTGGGCAGTGGGCCTGGGTCCCGGGTCAGACAGAGGTACAGCATGGCTGGCAGACCTGTCGCCGGGCCTCATCAGGAAACGCAACTGTGGTCCAGGTCTCACTGTTTTATCGTTCAGGCATCTGATGGATATGCATCCTGTCAAACATCCGCACCGACAACAGCGATGCTGGCGCGCCCCGGCAGAGAGTTTTACCAGGGCGCGTGCGGGCTGTGAACCATGGCGCAGCGACACAAGTCCCCTGGTGGAGGGCGCGCGTCTCGACACCGGAGCAAAACTCTTTGTCTGCCCCTGTGAAGGCTGTCAAGGGTCGTTCCTGCTCGCCGCTGGCCTGACAAGGCATTTGCGCAGTCACACACACAACAGACCCTTCGTCTGTTCATGGGGAACTTGTGGGCGCTCATTCAAGCAACAACTGCATCTTACCGCCCACAGGCGTGTCCACACCGGAGAAAAACCCTTTGTCTGTCCCTATGAGGACTGTGGATATGCGTTCGCGGAACGCAGTTCCCTGACAAAGCACAAACGCCGGCACACCGGGGAAAGACCCTTCGTCTGTTGCTGGAAAGGCTGTGGATTTGCGTTCGCACATTCCAGCTCCTTGACAAGGCATTTGTATCTCCATACGGGAGAAAAACTCTTTGTCTGCTCATATGAAGACTGTGGACGTGCGTTCGCACAATCGGATTCGCAGGCCAGGCACCGGCGCGTCCACTCAGGGGGAAAACCCTTTGTCTGTCCTTATGAGGACTGTGGAGTTTCGTTCACGGAACTCAGGTCTCTGGTAAAGCACAAGCGCCGCCATACCGGTGAAAGACCCTTTGTCTGCTCCAGGGGGGGCTGTGGGTCTGCGTTCAGACAAGCCAGCGCTCTGACAAGGCACTTGTATCTCCACACCGCAGGACAACGCTTTGTCTGCTCATATGAAGACTGTGGACGTTCGTTCACACAACCTGGTGGTCTGGGCAAGCACTTGCGTGTCCACGCACGAGCACAACCTTTTGTCTGCTCCTGGAAAGACTGCGGACATTTTTTCACACAACCTGATGCTCTGAACAAGCACTTGCGTGTCCACGCACGCGCACAACCCCAGGTCCGTTCCCGGCAAGGCGGTACCAGCCTGTCTGTGCCACCAGACGTTTCCTGTGAACAGCCGCTTTCCTCTGGAAAAAAGGCACGCCGTTTCCGGCGCGCTGCGGCCGGTGGGCGGCTGCCGGTCACAACACAGCGCCGCTCTCCCGGTGGCGCGGCGATCTGTCCCGACTTTCAGGCAGAACCGGCCCGGGAGAGCGTTCTGGAGCGCAGGAACACCAGTGCTCCGGGCAAGCGGCCCTGTCCTGCTGTGGCCGCAGCCTCCAGCCCGGATCAGCTATGCGACGGGAGCGGCGGGCCCGCAGACAGTACGCAGCAGCCATGGCCGGGGCTGAGCTTGTCCCCTTCATTCCTGTCTCAAGCCGACCTGCCCTGGTGGGGACAACCGCCCCTGGCATCGGGGCTTCTTACGCCCTGCTGGCCAACATGGTGTGCCGATGACAGCATCCCCCTGCCGTTGCTGTCATCGTTCAGCACCGCTGCCCCGCACGAAGGCACCGGGTTATTCCCGCTGTCTGATGACGACAACAGCTTCTGGCAGAAGTTGGTCTCCTCGACGACGGGTAACATCTGGCAATCAGCATACTGAGTTCAGCCACAGGGTCCGGTGCATAGCCTTACGGACCGACGGCATGGCTGACAGGCTTGTCAGCCGTCGGTGCCACATAAAGGCCGCCATTCTTGTCCAAGCCTCACTGTTGATCGCTCAGGGAACTGATGGCCATGCGTTCTGTTACATATTCAGACAGCAAACGAGAGCCCTGGCGCGCGCCAGCAGAGGCGGGCAACAGCCGGCCCTGTGCACAAACCGAAACAACGACCCGGCGTTCTGTCTGCGTCCGTGCCATCGGGCGCGCCGGCCCGCGCGAGGATGTTGAACAAGGGGGCAGAAAAAAGAGCGTCCGCACGGGACAGTCTGGCATTGACTCGAGCAAAAAACGCTTTGTCTGTTCCCGGGAAGGCTGTGGCTATGCGTCGCAACGAGCAGACGTTCTGAAAAGGCACTGGCGTGTCCACACCGGGGAGAAAACCTTTGTCTGCTCCGGGGAAGGCTGTGGCTATGCGTCGCAACGATCAGACGTTCTGAAAAGGCACTGGCGTGTCCACACCGGGGAGAAACCCTTTGTCTGTCCCAGCGAAGGTTGTGGATTCATGGCCGCCGAATCAGGTTCCCTGAAAAAGCACTGGCGTGTCCACACGGGAGTAAAACCCTTTGTCTGTTCCCGGGAAGGTTGTGGATATGCGTCGCAACGATCATACGCTCTGCAAAGGCACTGGCGCGTTCACACCGGGGAGAAACCCTTTGTCTGTCCCAGCGAAGGTTGTGGATTCATGGCCGTCGAATCAGGTGCTCTGAGAAAGCACTGGCGTGTCCACTCAGGCGTAAAACCCTTTGTCTGTCCGTACGAAGGCTGTGAACGCGCGTTTGCAGAATCAACCAACCTGAAAAGACACTTGCGTGTCCACACCGGAGAAAAACCCTTTGTCTGTCTCCATAATGGCTGTGGGCACAGATTCGCAGAAGCCCGCAGTCTGACCAAACACCAGCGCCGCCACACCGGAGAGCGCCCCTTTGTCTGTTGCTGGGAAGGTTGCGGACGTTTGTTTGCAGCTTCAAGCAACCGGAACAAACACTGGCGCGCTGTTCATGGCAAAGAAAGACCCTTTGCCTGTTCCCGGGAAGGTTGCGGACGTTTGTTTGCATCTTCAAGCAACCGGGACAAACACTGGCGCGCTGTTCATGCCAAAGAAACACCCCTGGTCGGCTCACATGAAGGCCGTAGACGTTCAGTCGCAAGATCAACTACCTTGACACAACACTTGCGCATCCACTCCAAAGCAGAGCCCTTTGTCTGGTGGTGGGAGGGCCGTGTCCTCCTGTCTGTGTCATCAAACGTCTCCTGCGAACCGCCCCTGGCTCCGGGGGTCGAGGCACGCTGTGTCCGGCGTGCTGAGGCAGGTGGGAGCCTGGCGGTAACAAGACAACACATCTCTCCCGGCGGTGCTGCGCCCTGTCCCGGCGTGCAGGCAGAACCGGCCCGGGAGAGCGCTCTGGTGCCCAGGAGCGTCAGTGCCCCGGGCGCGCGGCCCTGTCCGGCACTGGCCGCAGCCTTCAGCCTGGATCAGCTGTGCGACGAAAGTCGTGAGTTATCAGGCGGGACGCACCAGCCAGGGCCGGGACTGAGCCGGTCCTCTTCACCGCTGCTACAAGCTGGCCAGCCCGGGTGGGGGCAACCGACCATGGCAACGGAGCTGCTGGTGCCCGACGGGTTACTATGGTGTGCCGATGACAGCATCTCCCTGCCGTTGCTGCCATCGTTCAGCACCGATGCCCTGGACGAAGACACGGGTTTATTCCCGTCGTCTGATGACGACGACAGCTTCTGGCAGAAGTTGATCTCCTCGACGCGTGACACCAGGCCATCAGAACCTTGAGTTGCGCCACAGGCCCCGGTCCATGGCCCGGTGGCTCAAGAGTCTGGCTGACAGCTCTGTCAGCCAGTGCGTGTCACCAGGAAGAGCCCGTGTTGTCCCAGCAGCACTGTCGATCGTTGAGGCGCTTGGTGGGCATGGATTCTGTTACCAATTCATACCGAAAGCGGGGTGTTTGCTCCGCGCCAGCCAGAGCTGGCAGCAGCCGTGCGCCAACAAGAACAAGAAGGCTTGACAGGTTTGTCAGGCATCGCGTGCCACCCGGGAGCATAACTGTTGTCCAAGCCCTGGTGTCGATCGCTCAGGTGCTTGATGGGCATGGATCCTGTTACAAATTCCTGCAAAAAGCGGGATGGTTTCCCTGCGAAAACAGAAACAAGAAGGCCAGTCCGCGTTGCTGCCGCCGTCCGGTCCCGGGGTTTTTCCGGCCCGCACAAGGGCAGGGCGTTTGCTGTCAGGAAAGCCAGCGTCCCGGAAGCACAGCAGAGCTTGCACACGCAAGAGAAGTCCTTTGTCTGCCTTTATGAGGGCTGTGGACGTTTGTTCGCACAAGCCGCCGCTCTGGCGTACCACGTGCGTGTCTTGCATACCCACCAGAAAACCTTTGTCTGTTCCTGGGAAGGCTGTAAATATTCGTTCGTACAGGCCGGCTCCCTGACAAGGCATTTGCGTATCCACTCACGAACATCCCTGGTCTGCCCGCATGAAGGCTGCGTGTCTGCGTTCGCACAAAAACAATCTCTGCAACGCCACATGCGTTTTTCCCACACAAGGCAAAGACCCTTTGAGTGCCCCCATGAAGGCTACGCAGGTGTGTTCTTGCGTTCATGGAGTCTGGCAAGACACCTGGGCCTCCATTCAGGAGAAAAGCCCTTTGTCTGTCCCCATGAAGGCTGTGGACGCGCGTTCGCGGAAACTGGCAATCGGAATCAACATTGGCGTGCTGTTCATGGCAAAGAACAAGGCTTCGCCTGCCGCAGCTGTGGACGCTTGTTCTCGCGATCTCACGACCTGAGAAGGCACTTGTTGTGTATCCACACCACGACAAAGTCCCCGGAGTGTTTGCGGCAGGGCGGCACCAACCTTGTCCAGGCAATCCAGGGCCCTGTTGGGGATCCCGTCTGCGCAGGCAAACAGCGCACGCGGTTACCCAGGCAGCGGAGCAGGCACACGGCTGTCATCAAAAATACAGCGTCCTGCTCCCATCCCGGCGGCGGCCTGTCCCGGCGATGGCTCTTGTCCTGCAGCGACAGCGACGCTGAGAGTAGATCAGCCCCGCGACCTGAGCAGTCTGCTATCTGCCAGGGTGGGACAAGACGCACCGCAGCTGAGCTGTCGCCGCTCGTCCCTGTCACCAGCCGCAGGGCCTGGGGGCAACCGTTGGCGGCAACAGAGGCCATGTCGCCAACGCAGACCTCTATGTTCGACTGGCTGGCATGGTGTTGCGATGCAGGCTCCCCCGGGGCCGGGCCCAAGCTGCCATCGCAGGCGGCAGCGGTGTCTGACCAGGAGGTTTGTCCATTGCCTCTGTCTGATGATGAACAGAGCTTCTGGCAGGCGCTGATCTCCCCGGCCGACAGTGACCCCTGATGGCTGGCATCTGTCCGGACGGTGACCCGGGCAGCGGGGCTTGATCCGCAGCATGCGACTGAGCTGCCGAGCTGACAGGTCTGTCAACGGTTGCCGCTATATCAATGTTGGTATTACATAAGGAGCGACTGTGTCCAGGCTTCGCTGTTCATCACTGCGGCATCCGGTGTACAGGGAGCCTTTTACACAGACAGACAGAAAACGCAAACCCTGGCTTGTGGCTGTCGCGGCTGCCGGTTGCCAGGGTCCCGCGCAAACAAGACGATCCGCCCGGCTGCAGGTTTGTGCCCGCTTACAGGGCTCGGCCTGCCCGCACGCGTGCTGTGATCCATGGCTGAGGAAAAAAGAGCGCCCTTATACCCGCTCTCTATCCACGCGCCGGGGAAAAAGCTTTGTCTGCTCCGACGAAGGCTGTAGGTATTCATCCATGCGATCCGGCCGCCTGACAAAGCCTGTGCGTACCCATACCGGCAACAGGCGCTTTGTCTGTCCCTGGGACGGCTGTGAATCTTCGTTCGTGCAATCGGGCAACCTGACAAGGCATTTGTGCTCCCATACCGGCGAAAGACGTTTTGTCTGTTCCTGGGACGGCTGTGGATGCGCGTTCTCGCAATCTGACAGCCTGAAAAGGCATGTGCGGATCCACACCGGAGAAAAAAACTGTATCTGTCCGCATGAAGGCTGTAGACGCGCGTTTGCAGCATCAGGAAATCTGGCACAGCACTTGCGCATCCACTCACAAGAAAGACCCTTTGTCTGTCTCTGGGAAGGCTGCAGACAAGCATTTACACGAGTAAACAGCCTGACGAGACACGGGCGCGTTCACTCTGGAGTAAGACCCTATATGTGTCCCTGGGAAGGCTGTGGACGCGCCTACGCAGAAGCCGGCAGCCGGACGAGACACTTGCGCTTCCACACGGGAACAAGACCTTTTGTCTGTCGGTATGAAGACTGTAGAAAATCGTTCGTACAAGCGAGCGATCTGGCCAGGCACTTGTGCACGCATTCAAGTAAAAAAATATCAAGAAAAAAAACCGATGTCTGTCGCAATGAAGGCGGCATGGTGTCGGTCATGACACCGCATTATTTTTCTTGTCTGACGGCGATCCGTGCCGGTGTCCTGGCAGGTCTGGAGCGGGAGGGGACCCGGAAGCGCCACAGCCGCAGTGTTGCCAGTGCCGGCCCGGCAACGACAGCAGCGTCTGGCGTGCGTCAGCACCTTGATGCGGGGCGCTCCAGGCCATCAGACCGGGCGCAGCCGTGCTCGCAGAGCTTGATGGGGCACTCTTGTGCTCTGTCACAGGTCGCCTTGCCACCGACGTACGCAGCAGGGTCCCTCCGGGCCGACTGGCTGGGCTGGAACGCCGATGTTTACCTCTCCAGACAGTTGCCGCTGGCGCACAGTGTAGAGGCGGCTGGCCAGAGCTCCGATTCATTGCAGCGACCTGATGACGACAAGACCTTCTGGCAGCAGTTACTTTCTTCAGCGGCCAGCACAACGTCAGCGACCAGCAAAACCAGGCGGTCAGAACCTTGAGCCGGATCCGGATATTGATGGCCGGACGCAGTCCAGAGCGCAGCAGCGCAACGGCGTAGCAGACCCAGTGCGCGGCAAGCCCCGTCCTTCAGGGCGGGGAGCATGTCAACGGGCTCGGTCCCACACCCTGGAGCTGAACAGCGTAACTGACAGGCTGGTCAGTTACCGCGTGCCACACAATGCTGTAATTGTTGCCAACAGATCCTGTTGATTGCACGCGTTTTTGATACCTATGTTTCCTGTTATAACACCTCAAAGAAAAACGAACCTTTGCTCGCCAAGGGCTGAGACTTTCAGTTGCCGCCGCCTTCCGCCGGCCAGAGCACCCGACTGGTGCCCTGTTCCCATCTGTGCGCAAGGGGACACGGCGCCTGCTGTAAGGAAACCAGGCGTCCCGGCAGCAGGGCGGAGCTCGTACACGCAAGAGGAGTCCCTTGTCTGCCTTTATGAAGGCTGCGCAAAAGTATTTACACAAGCCAGCAAGCTGACAGCACACCGGCGCAGCCACACCAGAGAAAAATCATGGGTCTGCCTGTACGAGAACTGTGAGAAAAGATTTGTGTTCAAAAGCAGCCTGGAGGTGCATCTGCGCATTCACAGCAAAGAAAAGCCCTATATCTGTGTACATGAAGGCTGTGGGCGTTCGTTCGCGTCTGTCGGCAATTTTAAAAGACACCAAGTTGTTCATGTAGAAGAAAAAACCTTCATTTGTCCCTGGGACGGTTGTGGATGTTCGTTCGCCGCATCAAGCCGTCTGGCAAGACATTTACATGTACATTCCGCCAAAAAACCTTTTGTCTGTTCACAGGCAGGCTGTGGACGTGCGTTTTCACAGATGGATGACCTGAAAAGACACAGGCGGACCCACACGGGAGAAAAACCCTTTGCCTGTCGGCATGAGGGCTGTGGACGCCTGTTTGCGGACGCAAGCAGTCGGGCCAGACACCTGCGCGTCCACACCAGACAAGCCCCTTTTGTCTGCCTGCACGAAGGCTGTGGACGTTCGTTCACGCAATCAAACTCCCTGAAAAGACACCAGGAGATCCACACCAGAGACACCCCCCCCTTGTTTGTGAATGAAGGGGCTGGCCATGCATGCGCAGAATCAGGCGCCCGGACAAGGCACTTGCTCGCCCGGATGACAAAACCGCCTCTTGTGGCTGTGCGGGGGGGCAACACCGGGCTGTCCGGGACAGGCGGCAAACCCCATGGATACCTTCGCACCTCTGCGGAAAACGGACGCTGTTTCCAGCGCCTTGAAACCGGCCCGCAGCCGCTGGCAAGAGCACACAGGCGGTCATGCGCCAGCTTGCCTGTGGCACAGGAATCTGCGCGACCCTTGTGCCAGGCTGTGGCGGTTCCCACCGTCCCGGTGGACCCGGGCCTGTCACCGGGTCTGGATCACCAGCGTGCCGGTGTTGGCAACAAGGGCTCCTGGCCCACAACAGCGGTGTCTTGCGCCGCGCATCCTTGCGACGGGAGCGCCCTGTATCCAGACAGGCAACGACAGCAATGGCTCAGAGCGGGGCAGCCCGCTTCGCTTCTGCCACCAGCTGGATCGTCCGGGGCACTACAACAGATGTCCTTTATGAAAGAGGTGAAAGAGGTGAAAGAGGTGAAAGAGGTGAAAGAGGTGATTCCCGGCTGGTTAAGATCGCTTGCCGACGAGTGTTTTCTCTGGTCGTCACCTTCACCGTCACCGTCATCGCAGGGTACAGATGCGTCTGGCCATGATGCTCTGGCATTGTCTCTTGCTGATGATGACAAGGCATTCTGGCGTGAGCTGATTTCTCCAGCAGGAACGAAAACCAGATGGTCAGTACCTTGAGTCGATTTTCGCTGGCTGGCGCAGGTCATAGTCCTGCGCCAGGCAGCAGCCTTGTCAGCTGTGGTCCGCCATAGAGAAGTGCAACTGTTGTCCAGGAGACGCTTTATGATTGCACGAATCTTTGGTGTCCATGTTTCCTGTTACAAGTGCATGAACGAAAAGAACAGCACCAACGCCGCTTGGCGCAGGGTCGAATGCCACTCTGGACTATTTTTCCTGGTATTAAAAATACCTTTATCAGGTGGCGTCAGCTCTACCTCGCAGTGTCAGGATAGTTGTCGCCTCTGTTGATCAGGTGTCCGGTCCCGGACGATTACGAACCGGTATGCAGGATGGGGCTACAGGAGGGATATATCAGGTGCATAGCTGCCGTGAGTGGGGCATGTGTTCGTCATTTGCCGGTGGATGGGCATAGATGTACGGTAGCCCGGCTGCAGATTCTGCCTGGAGAAAAAGATGCGGTTAGCCATCCAACAAAAAAGGCAGCCCCCGAAGGAGCTGCCTTTTTGCTCACCTCCTTTTAGTCATCGGGAGGTGAAAAAATGACGAAAGACTGTCGTCTTAGACCACTTCGATATTTTCAGCCTGAAGACCTTTCTGGCCCTGGGTCACATCGAAGCGAACTTGCTGCCCTTCCGCAAGGGAACGGAAGCTATTATCGTTAGCGTTGGCGCTCTGGATCTGACGGAAGTGGGCAAACACGTCAGGACCACCGTTGTCCTGAGCGATGAAGCCAAAACCTTTGTCGTCGTTAAACCACTTAACTATGCCGGTAGAAGACATTTGTCGTCCTTTATCTATCTAAAATAACAGTGCCTTGCGAGCAAGACGGTTGAGCAAAAAGAGACGCTATTATTTATGAAGAACAGGACGAGCTATGACACCCGACGCATAAAATCTTTGCATAAACTTCAAAACACACTTTTAAGCTGGCGGCATTGTACACAAGCGACTCTCTGCAGGCCACAGGTATTTTACTTAAATTTGCGGTTGGTTGCGCTATGTAGGGAGGAACAGGGGAACAGGGGAAAATTTTCCTGTTACAGCAAGGCTGACAGGACTGTCAACTGCCGGGCGTTATGCAGCACCGCACATTTGTCCAAGCGCTACCCTTGATCATTCAGGCGGCCAATGGGCAGACTTCCTGTGACAAGTGCGCCGGGACAAGTGCGCCGGGAAAACCGGTGTTTGTCCCTGCGTCAACAGCGGCTGCCAGCGGCCTGCCGGCCCGTACACAGCAAGTCTGGCCTGGGATCCTGCCTCCGTCTGTCCGCTTGAGAAGTTTCGCAGGCGTGCGAGATAGCCGGGAGCAATGGCTCTGGAAAAAGGTGTCATGATGCAATACCTGCGCACTCACACCGGAGCAAAGCTCTTTGTCTGTCCGGGTGATGGCTGTGGACGTATATTCACGCGGCCGGGACAACTGGTAGGGCACTGGCGTGTCCACGCAGCTGCGAAACCCTTTGTCTGCCCACGGGAAGGCTGCGGACGTTCGTTCACCCAAAGATACAACCTGAGTGCGCATATGCGCCGCCACACCGGGGAAAAACTTGCTGTCTGTTTACATGAAGGCTGTGGACGTGTATTCACGCACCAGGCAAAACTGAGAGTGCACGCGCTCATTCACCTGGGACGAAAAGACTTTATTTGCCCGCATGAAGGCTGCGGGCGCGCGTTCAGTCATGCAGGCAACCTGGTGATACACTGGCGCATCCACTCAGGCGAAAAACCCTTTGTCTGCTCACATCAAGACTGTGGACGTTCGTTCACACAAATCCACGTACTAAGAAGCCATGTGCGTGCTGCTCACACCGGAGAAAAACCCTTTGTCTGCCCATACGAAGGCTGCGGATATGCGTGCGCACTATCAGGAAATCTGCAAAAACACCTGGGCACTCATTCCCGCGAGGCGACTTTGATCTGTCCCTGGCAAGGCTGTGGACAAGGGTTTGCACGATTACGCGCTCTGAAAAAACACTTTCGCGTCCATCCGGGCGGGAGACTGTTTGTCTGCTCATATGAAGGCTGTGGACATTGGTTCATGCACAAATACAGCCTGACAGAGCACCGGCGCATTCACATCAGGACAACAGACTTTGTTTGCTCATATGACGGCTGTGGACGTGCGTTCGCGTACAGAAGAAGTCTGCAATTGCACAAGCTCAGTCACGCCGCAAAAAAAATCCTTGTCTGTCCACACGAAGGCTGCAGACGCAGGTTCACACAATCAAGCATATTGACAATCCATTTCCGGGTGCACTCGAGAGAAAAACCCTTTGCCTGTCCATACGAAAATTGCGGCAAGTGGTTCGCACAATCGAATAACCTGACAAGACACCTGGGCATCCACACCGGGCGCAAATCCTTTGCCTGCTCCTATGAAGCCTGTAGACGCCTGTTCAGACATTCAGGCGATCTGAAAAGACACGTGCGCGCCCACTCAGGAGAAAAACCATTTACCTGTCCACATGAAATCTGTGGCCATTCGTTCACACGATCAACGGCTCTGACGCAGCACTTACGCGTCCACACCGGAGAAAAACCCTTTGTCTGTTGCTATGAAAATTGTGGGACCAAGTTCGTACGTCACGGCAATCTGATACGACATTTGCGCATCCATGCAAGAGCAAAGTCCTTTGTCTGTCACCATGATGGCTGTACAGGTTCATTCACACAGTCGGGCGACCTGAAAAGGCACCTGCGTATTCACTCGGGAAAAAAAAACCACCTGTGTCCGCGTGACGGCTGTGGACGTGTGTTTGCACGATCAGCCTCCCTGACGCGCCATTTGAAGAGCTGCGGCGGGCACAATCGGCAGGTCTTGGCAGGCAATGGCCGTATGCAGCTGCCTGTGCAAGCAGGAGCCGCGCCCGGACACCGGTCCGGCGACAGCTCACGCCGTTTCCCGCGCGCTGGTGCCGACGACATAGAGACGCCTCTCCCCGACGGGCGTGACGCACCAGCTGACAGGGCCGGACAGCAAGGGGGCAGGTCACCTGGTGCACGTCTGTCACCAGCCGCCCCCTTCGGCTGGGGGCAACAGATGTCTGCCATGAGTACGGTTATCCCCGGCTGGCTCAGCTCGCTCGCCGCGGAGTGCCTTCTCTTGCCGGGGCCGTCAGCGGATCGGGACCTGGTGCCTGACCTGGGAGACAAGACACCATCGCTGGATGATGATGACATGGCTTTCTGGCAGGAGTTGATAGTGTCAGTGGGCCGGGAAGCCCGATGACCGGTGCGCAGCGCGGCGCTGGCTGCCGGGCGAAAGTCCGGCGGGTGCGGCAATGTTGCTGACAGCTGTGCCAGTTGCCGCGCAGCACTCAAGAGTTTTCGGTGTCCAAGCTTTCCTGCCGATCACTCAGGTTTCCCATGGACACTCCCGGCGCTGCAAAACCACGCCGACAACAGGCACTTGTGCGTGCTCCCGCAAGGGCTGCGGTGCCTCGGCTGCCCGCGCGCACCAAAGGGACCGCCCGGCGCACGGCTGCTGGAGTCGCACGGGGTGTCGCCTGTCCGCACGAGAGCTGCAGAAAAAGGCTCAGCAGCCAACATACCCTGATGGTACACCTTCGTACCCACACCCAGGCCAGGCCCTTTGCCTGCCTGTATGAGGGTTGCGGCAAGGTTTTTGGACGATCAGATCACCTGGGACAGCATCGCCGCTTCCACTCCCTGGAAAAAACCTTTCGCTGTGCGTATCGATGCTGTGAAAAAGGGTTCGTCACCTCAGGTGCCCTGAGAAGACACCTGTGCAGCCACGCGAGGAAAAAAGATTACGTCTGTCCCTATGCCGGTTGTGGGCGTGTGTTTGCACGAGCAGACGGTTTGACAAGACACAAGCGTGTCCACTCAGAAGAGAAGCCCTATGTTTGCATACATGACGGCTGTGGACGTTCGTTCGGATGCTTGGCCGAGCTGACAAGACACAGGCGTATCCACTCAGGGAAAAAGCCTTTTGTCTGCACACAGGAAGGCTGCAGACGCGCGTTCGCACAAGCAAAGGGTTTGAAAAGGCACACGCGTGTCCACTCAGGAGAAAAGCCCTATGCTTGCACACATGAAGGCTGTGAACGTTCGTTTGCACAATCCAACGCCTTGATAAGACACAGCTATTGCCATTCAGGAGAAAAAAGCCATGTCTGTCCATGGAAAGGCTGTGGATACGCATCCATACAATCGTGCAATCTGCGAAAACACTTGCATGTCCACACCGGGAAAAGACCTTTTGCCTGCCCCCGGGAGGGCTGTGGACGGGCGTTCAGACAAGCAAACGCCCTGAAACGACATGGCCGTGTGTGCAGCGGCTCACTTCCTTTTTTCAGCAGGCAGCAGGATCACACCAGGAGGATTGTGTCATCAGGTGACGGCCTGCATGAGCATCAGCTCTGCGGTGTGAAGCTCATGTCAGATGGGGGAGAAAAGCTGTCACCAGGGCCTGGGCTGTCCCTTTCATCTCTGTCACAAGCCGCGCCGTTCGGGGGACCGGCAATGCCTGCCGGGGATCCTGGTACGCCTGACGGGTTATGGCCGGTCGATGAGAGTCTTTTCTGGCCGGTGTGGCCAGCGCAGGGCGCTGCGGCCTTTGCTCCGGAGACCGCTGCCTGGGCTCTCACCGATGATGACAAGGCTTTCTGGCAGGCGTTGCTGTCTCCCGTCGATACGCAAACCTGACATCGGATTCTGGCTGCGGACGCCGTGCACGCTTGCGCGGCGTTCCGGGAGGCAAGGGCATGGCTGACAGGTTTGTCCGTTGCCGGGCCGCACCCGGGCGCGCAACTGTTGTCCAAGCAGCATCCTGACTTCCCATGAACACTTTCCTTGTTGTCAATCCAGGTAAAGAACGGGAAGTCTCCCTTGTGCCAGTGCAGGACACCGGTCGTCCGGGCCGCGCGCACAGGGCGCACATAAAGAGGCCAGCCCTGTTCGCAGCTGTGGTCGCATCGAAAGGTCTGGCCTGTCTATGAGAGAACTGTAGACAATGACTCAAAACAGAGTGGCTTGATGATACAGCCTCGTACCCAGACCGCAGAGACGTTCTTTCCCTCTCTGTCTGAGTGCTGCACAAAGGCTTCCGGGCGATCAGGTCAGCTGGTACGGCACAGGTACGCCAACAACCGGAGATCTTGCGTCTGCCCCTGTGAAGGTTGTGGACTTTCGTGCACGGGATCAGGCCAGTTGAGGCTGCATCGGCGTAGCCACACCGGAGACAGGCCCTTTGTCTGCTCCCATGACAGTTGTGGACGCGCGTTTGCAGATCGCAGCGGCCTGACAAAACACCAGCGTAGCCACAGCGGAGACAGGCCCTTTGTCTGTTCCCATGACAGTTGTGGACGCGCGTTCAAACAATCAGGCGCTCTGGCACGACACAGCCATATCCACACGGGAGAGAAACCCTTTGCCTGCCCGTACGAAGGCTGCGGCAAGGTTTTTGGACGACAATGTCACCTGACATCGCATCTGCGCACGCACACCAAAGTGAGGCCTTACGTCTGTTTCCGGGAAGGCTGTGGACGTTCGTTTGGCTATGCCAGCGAGTTGGCAAGACACAGACGTACCCACACGGGGGAAAAACCCTTCATCTGTTCACATGAGGATTGTGACCGTTCGTTTGCATGTCCCAGCGACCTGACAAAACACAGACGTATCCACACCGGAGAAAAGCCCTTCGCCTGTTCACATGAGGGTTGTGACCGTTCGTTTGCACGTTCCGGTGACCGGGCAAAACACAGGCGTCTGCACAGGGCAAAAACCGCCTTTGTCTATCCACACGAAGGTTGTGGACATGTGTTCAGACAACAAAAAAAGCAGACAAGACAGGTGTCCGCCCATGCGCGAAAAAAATCCCGGCCCGGTTGGCGGGCGAGGTCTACAACAAGGACTGTGCAAGCAAGCCTTCCCCCTGGGCGCCAGCCCGCGCCGAGCGACAGTGCACCGGGTTCTGACTGTGTTGCAGGCGGCCAGCCGCCGCTGACGACAAGAGGACCCAGGCTGCCAGTGCCAGGCTTGCCCATGGTCGCGATATCCTCGTACCTTCCTCCCATTACCGCTGTGGTTTGTCCCGGCGTTCAGACGGGCGCAGAACAGGCGGTACGGGACCGCCGACGCATCTGGCGCGCCGGTGACAAGTCATGGCCCGCCACGGCTGCTTTGTCCGGAGAGGATCTGTTTTCCGCCGGAAGCTGCATGCCACCAGAGGCGGGCGCGCTGCGATCGCAACGGCAGGACATGTTTTT
>Ga0209021_1000482_pt1 | contig 49034 bp, 62 predicted proteins | sample PinacodermFT_FD_187299 | JGI IMG/M metagenome (GOLD analysis project Ga0209021, IMG submission 187299) | Host-associated microbial community of the marine sponge Aplysina aerophoba from Gulf of Piran - sponge pinacoderm, lysed by freeze-thaw... | ecosystem: Host-associated > Porifera > Sponge >... | reverse complement strand
TGCTTTTTTTGCAACCGCCTTTCTGGTTACGGCAGCACTGGCAGCAGCCTTTTTGACTGCCGGCTTCTTCTTGGCGGCCTCAGTCTTTTTCGCAACAGCCTTCTTTGCCACAGTTTTATTGGCAGCTGTCGTCTTGATCACAGCAGCGCCAGGGGCAGCCTTCTTCAGCACCGGTTTTCGTTTGACATCAGCCTGTTTCACGGAAGCTTTCTTGGCCACTGATTTTTTGGCAGCAGTTTTTTGCTCAGCGGCGGTCTTGACAGGAGCCTTTTTGAGTGCCGGCTTTTTCTTGGCATCAGCCTTTTTCACAGCGGCTTTTGCGGAACCTGGTTTTTTTACAGCCTTTTGGGGGCTGGCTGCACTGGCAGAAGCCTTCTTGAGTGCTGGCTTCTTCTTGACTTCAGTCTTTTTCACCGGTGTCTTTTTGGTCGCTGCTTTGGGGGCAGCGGCACTGGCAGAAGCCTTTTTGAGAACAGGCTCCTTTTTTACCTCGGCCTTTTTCACTGCGGTCTTTTTGGCGACTGGTTTTGAGGCAGCGGCTTTCGGAGCAGCGGTGCTGGCAGCAACAACCTTCTGGACAGGAGAATCTTTCTTTGCCTTAGCTTTTTTCACTACTGTTTCCTCAGCTTCCACCCTCTTGGATACAACCTTTTCAACGGCCGATTTGCCGATATCATTACCTCTGATCACAGATTTCTTTTTGATATTCACTGAATATGCGACAAACGCAGCCATATTTTTGTGTTGTGTTCCAACCTGTTCCGCCGTGGACAGCCTACCTTTTAATAGACTCTTATCAATCTGGCGCAACGCACCACTCCTGATGCTATTTTTTCTCTGTAGCAGGGCCCGGTTTTGGGACAGCTTCTCTGCCCCCGCGATAAAAACAGAGTTTCCGTGAGCAGCCATCCGGCCAGTCGCAACTGAGGATGCATTGAATTCCATTTCAACGTCTCTCATGGTTTTCTCCATTAAAAAGCGCAAGCGCGACACAGCAGAGGCAGCTCCCTACCCCAGTAATCCAGACCACAGGACAGAGAACAGGGAAAGCAGCTGCTTTACTCAAGCACTCTGTCACAGAAGATCTGAAAAATTTATTCACAAAGCACCGCATTCAGCTGAAGCCAAAGCTGCAAACCTGTCCTCAACGGGGATATACAACTTTTACTGACTCTCGGCCGAAGCTTTGAACAAGATGCAGACTGGCCGTACAAAAGGCCAAGCCAAACGGCACAGCCATCCAAAACAACGGAGCCAGTCCTTGAGTAAGATGTTTTTGTTATTCGGTAAGCGGTAATCAAAATTTTTGCCGAACCAAGCTTTTACCCTGTTCCCAAGTATTACCCTAGACGACCTGCCACGATGAATGCAAAGCTTTTGATACTGTATGTGGCAAACTTCACCCCCAGGCGAATATAAAGCGAGCGCAAACTGCTTCACATCTCCAATTTCCGAATGCGGCTATTGTCACCAGGATGCCCCGGGCAAACAGGCAGAACAGGCAGAACAGGCAGAACAGGCACTGAGCCTGGCCAGAATCAGAGAGACAGTTGGGCCAAACATCCACCATCTCCACATCGGTTACAGCCAGGCATGGCCGTCAAAGGCGACAGCCGGAAAGGCAAGCACAATGCTCGGTACTCCAAGACATTCTCCTCTGGCCAACGGGGATCAGTACTTGGCCTCCAGCTTGCAAACCCGCACTGCTAACAGTGCATGACAATGTCGACAAGGCAGCTCTTTACAGCTTGGAAACAGGCTGCTGAACTAATGGCTACTGATAGTCACGCCACTCCTGCCAATTCCAAGCCAAAAGACAGGCCTGACACACACCCACAGCCTCCGAAGAGGAAAACTCCCTGAGACAAATGGGCAACAATTTTCCCTGACAGGCGCGGCATCCCGGGGAATTTACGAGCCCATACTACCAAGAAGGCCCGACAGGCATAGGGGCAGCAATGATCCGGATTCCACCCCATCCCGCCGCCGTGTCTCGATGGCCGCATCGGCAGCCCAGCAGTCCGGTACGCATGCACAAATTTCGACGACACAGCACTGACAGAAGGAGCTCATACCGCTACCGATAAGGGCTTTGGAAGACGACTACCCTGATAGCTCGAAGATACGACCCGGGTGAACAAGACACGGGGCATGGCCTCCCCCATCATGCAGATGGCAACGGAGCCTGCCAGTTGGTGAAGTCATAGCTTTGGTTATCGCCTGGCTCACCACTCGGCAACAAGCAGAAAGTCGTCCAGATTATTTACCCCGGCCCTTGATTTACGAATCAGAAACTCAGGAGCATCCGAGCTACCGGGGCTGAGATCCATCATTCAGCCCTTCTCGACAACAAATACGCGGCCAAGCCCGGCATTGTGCAGGACCACTCCCGACAGAGGCGGGCGCAAGTTCAGCCATCCGCTGGACGGCAAGCCTGCATGGAGACAAAACTGTCGGGTTTGAGTAGATCCGTCCAGGCTGCCAGGAATACTGTCATCTGTACGGGGGAGGCCGCAGAGCGCGAAGAAAATGGTGTATTAATTCCAACTTCAGAAAAACCCATATCATCACCCTGATCAGTATGGCAGGACGGGCAGGGCCCACCCGTCTAACCGACGAAGTGACAGAGCCTCGCCCCTCCTCATACAAGACTGCACGAAACAGCATACAAGACTGCACGAAACAGCTCCCTATGCGACCCCATCGAAATCCTCTGCTTCGACTGACCAGAAATGACGTCAAGAGTGCCTATGCGTACCTGTGCCGTCATAACGAAACGAATGACAAACCTGGCCGCATAAACTGAATCACGACTGTCGCAAACCACGCAGCGGGTAGACATCAAACCGTACGGAACTTCCCTCCAATCGCCAACCCGGTGCTCTGCCAGCCAAATCAGGAGCACGACTGGGGCGCTTGACAACAACGCGATGTCGAGCCAGCTTCAATGCGGGCTCCAGCAAGCTGTCAGCCTCATCATCCGGCCCCAGCAAGCGACTGAGAAGAGCCATCTCTTTCCCCGGAGCCGCTCGTCTTTTGGTGGCAGGAAACATCGGATCCAGGTAAACAACGTCATAGCTGTTTTCCTGATCCGTATACCCAGCTTCCCCATCGATAATCGGAGCTTCCAGCAACGACATCAGTCCCGCCGAAAGACTCACCTCTGGCACCTGCTGCGCCCTGTCCAGTCCATCACGTAGCAGGGCTCGAATCACAGCAGAACGCTCAGACAGGGTGACTCGACAGCCAAGGCAAGCCAAAACAAAAGCATCTTGTCCCAAGCCCGCTGTAGCATCCAGAACCGAGAGCGTCCGTCCAGCAGTAAATACGCCCACTGCGCGAGCAAGTGCCTGCTGCCCCCCTGCGCTGCGTCGGCGTGCTGATTTGCCGGTTACGAAGTCCACCACCACGGGGCCCGGAACGCCTTTTCCCGTCTGTTGCAAAGCCAGCCCCCGCGGGCTGTACCACAAGACCAGCGGCGGCCGGCACAGCAATCGGGGATGCGGTGCAATCACCTGCTCCAGGCCCGTAGCCCGGGCCAGTGCGCCAAGGCGATCTGCATCCGAATGACCCGTCACCAGGATGGCAACAGGGCACTCCTCGCCTGATATAGCCGGAATCACCAAAAGAGCGTCACCAAAACCCCGGCCAGGAGCACGCGGTACACCACGAAGGGCATAAAACCAACACGGCTCACCAAGGCCAGAAAGGAATGAAGGCATAACCAGGCACTGATTCCAGAAATCACCGCCCCTGCCAGCATGTCGTACCAGTCGATTGCCATGGGAGCCAGCAACAGTTTGAACAGCATAAGTACAGTAGCCGCCGAAATCACAGGAACAGAGAGAAGGAATGAGAAACGCGACGCAGCTCTCCGGGTCATCCCCAATGCAAGCCCTGCGGTAATGGTAATGCCTGACCGCGAAGTGCCAGGAATGATGGCCAGCGCCTGGGCCACCCCTATCAGCAGTGCTTGCCGCAGGCCGACCTCAGCGGATCCGTGATCTCGCCGGGCTGCAATATCAGCCCAGCCCAGCAGCAGGCCGAACACCAGAGTGGTGACAGTAATGACTGTCTCTGAGCGTACCACCTCATCAAACCCTGTCATCGACGCCAGGGCTCCAAAGAAAACAGCTGGCAAGGTCGCCAGTACAAGGAACCACGCCTGCCGACTGTGAACCGTTGCCGGTCCCGCAAACAGGCATCGGCTCAGCCCATCCTGAAACATCAGCACCAAGTCCTTGCGAAAATACGCGATTACGGCAACCAGTGTGCCCAAATGTACGGCCACATCAAACGCAAGCCCCTGATCAGGCCAGCCCAAAAGGCGAGAGGGCAAGATCAAATGAGCACTGCTCGAAATGGGTAAAAACTCCGTGATTCCCTGAATCAGTGCGAGAATAACGAGCTGCGTATGATCCATGACTTGATTACCTGCCTGACACAGGCCTCCGGACGCCTGCCCTGCTATGAAGAAAAAATTTTACTGGAAACAGAACATCACTCATGACGGAAAGCCTCATGCGAGGAGCCTGCGTCCGCCGGGCAAAACCGAATCATTGTCATCCGTCTGTTGCCACTTGCTGCACAGCCTGGCCGCAGGGAACGCAAAGCCCAGCCCGCCCAAGCTACTTGCTACAAGGGCTCGTGTGCTGCTGCCTTCGGTCTGGAACCAAAGCGGCGGTCAGTGCGAAACGTCTTTTCATGTACGTCACTGCCTTTTGCTGTCCCGGTGACCTGCGGCGGCTGCTCACCACGTCTTTCGATGGCGTTTGTTGGCACACCTGCAAGCCCGCCTCCTCCGTCAGTAAGGGCTGCTGTACGGGTTAACATGGGCTGACGAAGTAACCGCAACACACCAGCTGCAGGCACGGCGCGGACAAGGCCACCCAAGCCATTCTTTGGCACCAGCTAGTGGCAGGCCGGCACGGCTCTTGAGCGAGGTCTGGAAGCGACTGTGTCCCGAACATACACCGGCACAGCTTGCGACGCATCAAGTCCCTCCCCACTTTCCCAGCAGGGCGTCGCCAGCCTGGCAATATCGCTGGCGCGGGGATGAGCATGAGGCAAAGTCAGAATACAATCCAGGTCCAGCCGCGCGCTGTAGCAACAACCGGCCCCAGTGGCCACCAGCGGACCCTCAGCGCCAGCACCGCCCACCCAGCTGCGGGTGAGCTCCCCCTTTTCCAGACAGCCACGCACAGACTCCGGGGAGTTGACTTGCTCCGGCATGACGGGCTCCACCAAGCTGCCAACAGCTCGGTAGGCCCCCCAGTACACCTGGTCCATTCTGGCGTCCTGCAAGGCAAGAATACAGCGGGAATCATGCAGGCGCCGCGCCTGTAGCGCCAACGCAGCCAAGCTGGACACAGGCAGCACAGGCAGACTCAGCCCCCAAGCCAGCCCCTGTGCGGCAGCAGCCGCTATACGCAGCCCGGTGAAGGAGCCCGGTCCTTGCCCGAAGGCAATAGCTGCCAGCTGATCGGGTCGCGTGCCACAATCATCCAACAAAGCATGAACCATGGGGAGCAAACGCACAGCCTGGCACCTCGGCGCCAGCTCATGCAACTCCCGCAGGCTCTCTGGATCCCGGGTATCATGCAAGGCCACAGAACAGGCATCCGCCGCTGTATCAAGTGCCAGAATCAAGGACATACGATGTATTCATTCTCTGATAAACCCTAAAAAACAGCACTCAAACCGAACAGGACCGAGCAAGCGTCAGAGTCTCAAAAAGCGCAGTGGTGACCTCGGCCACAGACCCTGCACCCGCCACTGTATGGATGCGCACCGCGCCCTGCTCTGCCAACTTTTTGTAAAAGGTAACCAGCGGGCGTGTCTGCTGATGGTAAACCTCCAGGCGCTGGCGAACCGTCTCTTCACGATCGTCCGGACGCTGCACCAGAGGCTCTCCAGTCTGATCGTCCTGCCCCGAATTTGTGGGTGGATTGAAGATCAGATGGTAGGTGCGTCCACTACTCTCATGCACACGCCGCCCGCTGATACGACGCACGATTTCCTCATCGGCGAGGGTCAGCTCTACCACATGGTCAATCGCAACGCCCTCTCTCAGTAGGGATTGAGCTTGCTCAAGCGTGCGGGGAATGCCATCCAGAACAAATCCCCGGACACAATCACTGGCAGCAAGGCGTTCACGAACAAGATCAAGGACCACCGCATCCGAAACCAGCTGACCAGACTGGATTACCTCCTCAACTTTCTTTCCAAGAGGGGTCTTTTTCTGGATGCTCTCCCTGAGCATGTCGCCCGTTGAGATGTGCGGAATGGCGTATTTTTTTGCAAGATGGACCGCCTGCGTTCCCTTTCCTGCACCCGGAGGCCCCAACATAATGATGCGCATATTCAGAGTAGGCTCCTGTGTAAAAATCTCATTCGCCATGGGCGTAGGTAACCATAGCGGGACCTGGCAAGGTTACACACCCCCACCACCCAGCTCAAGGCACAGTCATACACAACTTTCCTGAGCCACAACTTCCAACAACCTCTTCCGGCCCTATGCAAGGACCGCCTCCCCTGGACGTGAACTTCACATCCAGCTTGAAAATCAGGTTCACACGCAGCTTGGGACAAACTTTCATTCCATCAAGAAACCTTCTTTACCCTTTACCCAAGCTATCTGCTTTACCCGGAATCCATACGAAGGAGCAACCAGCACTCGCACCCTTCCCCGCAGCAGGCACTACAGCGGCTATGTCCTGGAGCTTCATGCATCCTGGAGCTTCATGTATCCTGGAACTTCATGGAGACTGCCAAGCCGGCCGGTAACTGGCTGCCTCCATCAAGTGCTCTTCCACAATGTGTTCACTATGCGCCATATCTGCCAAGGTGCGGGCTACCCGCAGCATGCGGTGCAGCCCCCTGCCAGACAGCTTCAGACTATGGGCCATCTTTTCCAGCAATTTCTTCTCAGCAGATCCGATCTGGCATATTTTCAAAAGGCGAGCGGCCTCCAGGTGGGCATTCATGCAACCTTGACGTTGATCGATTCTGGAACGAATGCTGCACACTCTGGGACGCACACGGGCCGAGGACTCCGGTGGTTGCTGCGATGTTTGCAAAAGCAGCGCGGGCGGGAGACGATCCATAGTCACCTTCATGTCAATTCTGTCCAACAAAGGCCCAGACAATCTGCGCTGATAGCGCTGAATTTGATCCGGTGAGCACCGGCATGGTTGATCCCGGCTACCGAGAAAGCCACACGGGCAAGGATTCATGGCAGCGAGCAGCTGGAAGCGAGCAGGAAAAGTTACTTGATGTTTCGCACGCGAAATACACACTTCCCCCAGCTCCAGCGGCTGACGCAAAATCTCAAGAGTACGGCGATCAAATTCCGGCAGCTCGTCCAGGAAGAGGACACCGTGGTGCGCCAGGCTGATTTCTCCGGGACGCGGGTGACTGCCTCCACCGGTCAGGGAAGTGCTGGACGCAGTGTGATGAGGCGCGCGCCAAGGCGGTTGCCGCCAAGGGGGCATTCTCTGGCCGCATAGCGAATAGATGCTTGCCACCTCCAGAGCCTCGTGCTCATCCAGCTCTGGCAGTATGCCGGGCAGGCACTGGGCAAGCAGCGTTTTTCCGGTGCCCGGCGGGCCGCTGAACAGAAGCCCATGCCCCCCTGTTGCCGCGATTTCCAGAGCTCTGCGAGCATGGAAGTGCCCCTGCACTACAGACATGTCGTGACCCGGGGCTGTTGCAGAAACTTCTGCGGCTATGGCAGGACGCGCCTCCAGCAGCTGGCTTTGATTCAAGTGGGCTGTGGCCTGCGCCAATGTCTCGGGACCAAACACTGTAGCCTGGGAACAGAGCATGGACTCTGGCAAAGAATCAGCAGGCACCAATACACGCCGCTTTTCTGCCGTAGCCGCTACCACTGCAGAAAGTATACCGGGAACAGGTCGAATGGCCCCGCTGAGGGCGAGCTCGCCCAGGCATTCGTAGTCGACAAGGGCATCAGGTGGAAGTTGACCTGATGCCAGCAGGATGCCCAGTGCTATTGGCAAGTCGAAGCGCCCTCCCTCTTTGGGAAGATCGGCAGGTGCCAGATTGACGGTTATCCTTCGGGCAGGGAACGTAAAGCCGACATTCAACAAAGCGCTGCGCACGCGGTCTTTGCTTTCCCTGACTGCGGTTTCCGGGAGTCCCACGATATTGAGGGCGGGCAGCCCATTGGACAGATGAACTTCCGTCTGCACAGAGGGTGCCCGGATACCCAGGCGAGCACGGGTATGAACCACAGCCAGCGACATGGCGGCAAGAACTCACAGCGATGACAAGGGCGAGGAGTCTAACAGCTCCCACACTGAAGATTGCGCCAGTGTCCCTTTGTTTTGTTGTAAAATTGTTAAGGTTGCAGGCACCAGACTTGTACAGGCGAAGGCCCGTCTGACACAGCCCATGCGATGCAAGAAGCCTGCGCTGAGGTCCTTCTGTCCCGCCAACACCCCACAGCTGGCTTTGGATCCCGGCTATCCCTTTTCAGCTGTTTCGCCGCGCAGTGCGCCTGGCTGCGGCTGCGCGTTCCTGCCACGGCCAGGCGCACTCTCTCGCTTGTGTTGGTCCGATCTTGCTTGTGCTCCACCAATGGGCACTGGTGCCAGGTTTTTCCAGCTTGACCTGGCAGGCCAGTCGCGTATGATTGCCCGCAAGCAAAACAGCCGATGCTTTACCTCATTGTCCTTTACCTTATTCTCCGTGTGGATGCTATGCACAAACTGTCAGAGTTGTATGCCTTGATTGGTGAAGATCAACTGGCAGAGTGGCTGAACATCACAAAAAACAGTATTGAAAGCGTATTGAAGGGAGGAAGTCATCCAGAAAAGGAAAGACTTTCAACAAGATGCGATCAAATACTGCACAGCATCTCCAACCCGCCAATAGCAAAATCTGCTGCGTTTACATTTATTGACTTGTTCGCTGGCATTGGTGGCATCCGCCGTGGGTTTGAAAGTATTGGTGGCCAATGCGTTTTTACTTCTGAGTGGAACAAATATGCCCAGAAGACATATAGTGCCAATTACCGCGATCATCACCCCGTCATTGGAGACATTACACAGGTTGATGCAAATCTGATCCCTGACCATGATGTACTTTTGGCCGGTTTCCCCTGTCAGCCCTTTTCGCTGGCAGGTGTCTCAAAGAAGAATTCTCTTGGTCGCGCCCATGGGTTTGATTGCAATACGCAAGGGACTTTGTTTTTTGACGTGGAAAGAATCATCAGCGCCAAGTCTCCCAAAGCCTTCTTGCTTGAAAACGTGAAAAACTTGTTCAGCCACGACAAAGGAAGAACCTTTAAAGTCATTACGCACACCCTTGAAAAAAAATTGGGTTACAAGATCTTTTACAAGGTAATCGACGCCAATGGTTTTGTTCCCCAGCATCGTCAACGGGTTTTTATCGTTGGCTTTCGTGACCATGTGCCTTTCAACTGGGAGGATTTTGATCATCCCGGGAAAGGAACTGTCACCCTGAAAGACATTTTGCACCCTGAAGACGGCAGCGAACGGCCCGAACCGCCGTTTACTGAAGGAAGGAAAGCGAAAGTACGCAAAGATTTCATCCTCAGCACAAAGCTGTGGAGCTACCTGAAAGATTACAAGCGCAAGCATGAAGAGAAGGGTAACGGCTTTGGATTCAGTGTAGTCACGGGCGACGACACATCCCGAACTTTGTCGGCTCGGTACCATAAAGATGGCTCTGAAATTCTCATTTGCCGGGGAAAGGACGAAAACCCAAGGCGCCTCACACCACGCGAATGCGCAAGGCTGATGGGATATCCCGACAGTTTGAAAATACCTGTTTCAAACACCCAGGCTTACAGGCAGTTCGGGAACTCTGTAGTGGTGCCGGTCATCGAAGAAATAGCACGTATTATGCGTCCTCACATAATGCAACTTATTGAAAATCAATGTCAGATTGTGCCAGAACAGCAAGATGTGGCAGCAGGGCTTCTGGTGAAGGCCTAACCCTGTTTTCCTGATGATCAGAAGCCCTTCGCCTCCTGGGGCTGAGACATCGCCTGCAGTCTCGAACGACCACTGGGCCCTGGGTATAATGCGTCCTGCTGCAATTGGGCGGCCATCCGTGCGCACCGTCTTTTCACGCATGCTGCGGTCTTCATTCCCGTCCAGGTGAGCGGCGACGAGCATTTATTATGCCCTTCGATGTCTTTTGTTGCGCTTGCCAGCCCTTTTACTGTGCAGAAAGGGGCAAGGTTACGAGATAACATGGACTGATAATTGGGCCGCAATGCACTAGTATGCAGTCATTATGCGGCAGCACGAACTCTGGATTCATTGCGGAGAAAATTTGAAAGAGTGTTGTATGACAATGCAGGTCCGGCATGAAATTTAAAGACTGGATTCATGATGTAGCCAACGCCGACTGGAGAATTTATATAAAACGGCTTTCGGCCAATGATACTGGCGCAACCAAAAGCCACCAGAGTGGAATTTACTTTCCACGATCTGTGCTGAGCACAATATTTCCCAGCATCAACCGGAATGATCAAACCAACCCTGAGGTATTTTTTACAAGCGTCATTGAATCGGACAATATTCCTGAGCAGACGCTTCGTGCGATTTATTACAATCAGAAAACACGAAACGAAAAGAGAATAACACGCTGGAAGCAGGGCATCGACTACACGCCACTTCAAGACACAGAAAAAACCGGAGCAATCGCGATATTTGCTTTCCATCAAAGCTCCGGTGATTCAGCATTCATGAGGGCATGGGTGTGCCGCAACCTGGAGGAAGAAGACCACCTGGAGGAACGACTTGGTGAGCTGGATCCACAAAGGAGCTACTTTGAATATGGCAATATACTATTTGAAGGCATTACCCACTCAGGCTCATTAAAAACAGAAAAATATCCACCCGAATGGAATGAGCACTTCCCTGCAGGCGCGACAATCATCAATTACCTTTTGCAAAAAGGCAGTCACGCCGAACTAGCGCCGGATGAGCGGCTTTTGAAAAGACGGGACCACGAATTTGATTTATTCAGACTTGTCGAACATCATCACGTGCTGCCCTTGATACAGAAAGGATTCACAAACGTTGAAGACTTTGTAAGGCTAGCCAACTCTGTTTCAAACAGACGAAAATCAAGATCTGGAGCATCACTCGAGTTACACCTGGAAACCATTTTCAAGGAAGAAGGACTTACCCAATTTGAAACTCAGTGCACAACTGAATCCAACAAAAAACCCGACTTCTTGTTTCCTGGCTGCTCTTGCTATCATGACTCATATTATCCGAGTGACAACTTACGCATGCTTGCAGTGAAAACAACTGCAAAAGATCGCTGGCGCCAAATTCTGAATGAAGCACATCGGATCACTACTCCTTACCTTTTCACTCTACAACAAGGGGTGTCGGAAAATCAGTTCCGGGAAATGCAAGAAGAAAATGTAAAGCTTGTCGTCCCCAAAAAAATACATGCCTGCTTTCCCGAGTCAATTCGCAAGGACCTCTACTCTCTTGCAAGATTTATCCGGGAAACCAAAAATCTTTATCTATAATCTTGTCCAACAATCTTCAGGAGCCCCATCACACGTGACGCAAAATTCAGGCAAGGCTGGCGGCCGTGCCGAACAAGGCCGCCGTGCAACCATTCTTCTCTCATCGCTCTGCCACCATCGCCCTGCCACCATCGCCCTGCCACAAACAGCTTCTCGCAACGACAGCAACATGTGCCCGAGCATGTCAAAAACAGAATTTTCCTGCTACGGATGGGCGCTTCTTTGCTGTTGGCTGTGCAGTATTTTTCGTTCCGGTCGATACAGCGGCTGTACTCAACTCAAGCGACCCCGGAGAACAGGGATGAGCGAGGAAGCCAAGCCGGGGGAAGGACTAACCCTGCTGATTGTCGAAGACAACCCTTTTCAAAGAAGGCTTGCTGCCAGAATTCTTGAGAAACTGGGATGTGCCTGTGTCCTGACAGCCTCAGACGGGAAGGATGCGCTTGGCCAGCTGGCCACACTTTCTTCCCCGGTGCACATTGTGCTCAGCGATCTGGACATGCCCAGCATGGATGGTGCTGCCCTTCTTTGCCACCTGGCAAAAAACAGACTTGTCGACGCCATTGCCGTTGTCAGTGGCATGGAGACAGCCCTTGTTAACACAGTCGAGGAAATGGCAGGGGAGAATGGACTGCGGGTGCTTTCCAGTGTCACCAAACCGGTCACGCATGACAAGATGCAACAGCTGATCAGACAATACCGCAAACGAGAAAAATCGCGCGCAGCGAAAGAACCGCAGCAGTCTTTTCCTGTAGATGAAATCATCAAAGGAATGGAGGCCGGAGCTTTCACCACCTGGTACCAACCGAAGGTCCGCATAACAGATGGTGCCTGGGTTTCATCAGAGGCTCTGGTGCGATGGCAGCATCCTTGCCAAGGGCTGGTAATGCCATCACAATTTATTCATGTCATGGAGGAAAATGGACTCATTGCGCAGCTGACATGGCTACAGATTCAAGCCATTGTTGAAGACCTTCGCGCATGGCGCAACAAATATGGGCGAGATTTTTCTGTTTCCATCAACCTGTCTCCCAGCATTCTGCAAGACACCAACTTTCCCTGCCGGTTGGCTCAACTGATCGAGCAGCATAATGTCCCGGCCGACAATATTATTTTCGAGGTAACAGAAAACAGTGTCATGGGAGATACAGCTGAGAGCCTGGAAACCCTGGCCAGATTGCGCATCAAGGGCACGACTTTATCCATCGACGATTTTGGAACCGGTTTTTCAGGATTGATGCAGCTGGACCGGATTCCTTTCTCCGAGCTGAAAATTGACCAACTTTTTATCCGCAACATGGATACCAAAGCGGCAAGCCGAACGATCGTCTCATCCAGTCTGGATTTAGCGCGCCGTTTGCACATGACAACCGTTGCTGAAGGTATCGAGACCCTCGCCGACTGGAAGAGGCTGGCCTCGATGGGCTGCGACATAGCACAAGGGTTCTGGGTTGCCCGCCCCATGCCAGCACCAACCCTGTTTCAGTGGGAGCAATCCTGGAAACGCCGTTACCGGACCATGTTGTCGAAATAACATACCCGCCATCTCCAGCATTTGAGCAGGCTGCTCTGGCAACCGAGCCATGTCTGGTGTGGCGGAACATTGCGCTTACACTCCTCCGACTGGCCCGCTGCCATACTGCGGCCCCCTGTTATGGCCCCTGGTACTCAGGGCAGATGCAGCCGGACACCACTCTTTTCGCTGAGCTGCAGAGGCGTCTCCTTCTGGATCAGCAACATGAAGACCCAGGCCGCAGCCTCACCCGACATGAATCTGGATATGCGGATCTGGATACAGCCTGCCGCTGGCATGAGCTCTTTGCCGAACCTGTTGAAAAACTTTCAGAAAACAAAAAGCTGGCTTCGACAGCCGGTGTCATGGCACACCGGCCCGGGATAGCTCGCTCTATGGCTGCCACCTGTCTTTTATCTGTCTTCTGTGAGGACGGCACTGAGTACACGACTACAAAGGTGCTTTGCCCGCATGACACAGACCACTTCCCAGCGTTGCACACCCCCCCCTGATATCGGTACAATGGCCGGCTTTGCGGGATTTTGTTCCGCAAAGCTTGTCGGCTGGTCCGCTGCGATAGGGCAGCTTTCCGGTTTTTCACTCCTTGCCTTACCTTGCGCCCGCACATACCCCGGGAGAGGAAGGCTGTCTGAACCATAAGGAGCCGCTATGCGTCATTATGAAGTTCTTTTCCTTGTGCACCCTGATCAGAGCGAGCAGGTTTCTGCAATGGTCGAGCGTTACAAGAAACTGATTGAGGAAGGCCAGGGCAATCTGCATCGCCTGGAAGACTGGGGACGCCGTCAGCTGGCATATCCAATAAACAAGGTCCATAAGGCACATTATGTGCTGATGAACATAGAATGTGGTGCTGAGACCCTCGAAGAGCTGACCAACAGCTTCCGCTTCAATGATGCGGTGATACGTAATCTTGTTATCAATCGGAGCGAAGCCATTACGGCACCTTCCGTGATGATGCGCCCAGAGGAACCGCGCGAGGAACGTCGTGGTGAGCGTGGTGAGCGTGGTGAGCGTGGTGAGCGTGGTGAGCGTGGTGAGCGCCGTGGCCCCCGCAACTCTCGTGGCGAAGAGCGGGAAGATGCGCACTCTGCTGATGAATCCTCACCTGCAACTGCCGAATAAGGCCCTTGCCGGGATTCAACGCCCATCATCCGAAGCCTGTCGTGCTGTGCAACCAGGCTCAGCGTGAACAAACTACAGGAGATTACTGTCATGGCTCGTTTTTTTCGTCGTCGCAAATTTTGTCGGTTTACAGCCGAGGGTGCCCAGGAAATTGATTACAAAGACCTGGCCACGCTGAAGGCCTATGTCTCTGAGACAGGAAAGATCGTTCCCAGTCGGGTAACGGGAACCAAGGCGCGCTACCAGAGACAGCTGGCCTCTGCCATCAAGAGAGCTCGCTATGTCGCGCTCCTTCCTTACACTGACCGTCACTGATCAGGTTCCAGGCGAGCTGTTGAGAGGCAGGCAGACGATGCGATCTTTGGCCAGTTTCATTATGCGTGGCCGCGCGCAAGCGGCGGCGTTTGCTTTTTTTGCAACCGCCGCTCCCTTTTGCTTTCTTCTGGGAGGAGCTGGCGTAGCGCTTGTAATGCTTCGCAAAGGGGCGACCGATGGCCTTGTCGTTGCTCTGTGGGCCTTGCTGCCGGCTGCGGCATGGGCCTGGTCGGGGCAGCCTCTGGCTGTGCTGTCTCTTCTGCTGCTGGTACCCATGGCATTATGCCTCAGGCTCACGGCCTCCTGGCCCTGGACCCTGGCGGCAATGGTGCTCTCGGGCGTGGCCGTCGGCGGCTATGTCGCCTCTGCCTTCGCTCCCCAAGTGGACGAAATCGTCAGCCTTTTTTACCAGCTGTATGGCGCACGTCTGGATGCGTTGCTTGCTGCTGACAGTGAGCTGACCCAATCCGGGCTGCACGCTTTTATACTGACGAGCTTCATCAGAAGTGTCGTGTGCCTGGCGGTTTTCAGCGCCTTGCTGGCCCTCTTCCTTGCACGCGCCTGGCAAGCTGCGCTCTACAATCCTGGCGGCTTGCGGGGTGAGATGCACAGCCTCCGGATCCCACCCGTGGCTGCCTGTTTGCTCCTTGCAGCAGGCATTCTGGTAAACCCGGGGGAGGGTCCGCTGTCGGCAGCCTTGCAGCCTGTTTTCCTCGCACCTCTTCTGGTGTCAGGAACCGCACTCGTGCACATGCTCTCAAGGAAAGCCGGAAAGCTGGCCACAACTTGTCTTGTGCTGTACTACGCACTACTGCCGGTAAGCTATCCTGGGATTCTTGTCCTGTCCTGTCTGGACAGCTTCGTCAATTTTCGGGCCCGCCTGTGGAGCAGAGTATCCGGCTAGGCCACTAATCAGTCAAAAGGGTTTATTTCAAATGGAAGTTAGCGTTATTCTCCAGGAAAAGATCTATAAACTTGGCAATCTTGGCGACATGGTCCAGGTTGCGGCGGGATATGCTCGCAATTGCCTCATTCCTTCGGGATTGGCAGTACAGGCCAACGAAAAGAATATGAAGGAATTTGAAGCCCGCCGCGCCCTATTGGAAAAAGCAGCCTCTGAAAAATTGGCTTCTGCACGTCAGCGTGCTGAGCGCCTGAACGAAATGGAGCTCACCATCACTGCCAAAGCAGGAGAGGAAGGCAAGCTGTTCGGTTCCATTGGGAATCGTGACCTTGCTGAGTCCATATCTGCTGTGGGAGTCGAGGTAGCAAGGGACGAAATTCGTTTGCCACAAGGCCCCATTCGAGCAACAGGTGAGTTTGATATATCTCTTCACTTGCACTCGGATGTATCAGCCACCGTGAAGGTGTTTGTTGAAGCTGAGTAGTCATGGCGACGGCATTTGTTTTCCATGGATTTCTGCTGGAACTTCGGTGCTTCTGGCACCTTCGGGTATCGGCGTGTTGTACAGAAAGCCTCTTGCTGCAGCGGTGGAGGTAACAACCAGGGCTGTTGATGCGCTGGAACAAGCTTCGAATGGATGCAAACGAGCTGGTTCCCGTTCAAAAACAGCCTTCGGCTCTCAGGTGCCTTTTCAGAAGTGCTGAGGTCCATGTCAGATCAAGGCGCGTGAGCATCCCGCCAGAAAGGAACGCCTGTCATGGTGTTGTGACACATCGTCAGATACAAGATGGTGAATGTGGAAGCCGTGAGACAAGCGATGGCGGAGCAGGGAAAAACTGCACGCCAGGATTCGAGCTACGCGCTGTCAATCTTGTCACTGAATACCATCAGGCCATACGGTTTTTCTTACCCTCCGACTCCTCATGCTGCAAACCTGAGTCGCCGGCCCCAGACTGGAATAGTCAAGAACAGCCTGACTTGACTTACAGCAAGAGAAACGCCGGTGCAAGCGGCAGTGGCTGATTATACCTACGGCTTGCTCTCACTGGTTTTTCATCCCCCCTTTGTCTCCCTACGCCATATTACTTTGAGCCCGAAAAGACGCCCGGCTACGCCTCACGCAAGGGTCCATGCTGCCCAGCATATTTCCCTTACAGCAAGACGGCCAGCCTGCATCACGAACTATCAGAGGGAGAAAATCCTGCGAGGGGTGGCAAAGGCGTACAGCAATACTTCTTCCCGATTTTGAGCAGCCAGTTTTAAAAACTGCCTTGCAAGCCCCCCTGAGCCACCTTCCCAGTCTCCTCGCTCTCTCAATGCTTGCTTGAACTCCGGACTGCCCAACTTTTGCAACGGGTCAACGCGCAAAGACTGCACCATGGGATGGGGAAAGTTGATCGAATGGTTCTGCTCACCCTCCCCAGGTTGTGTTGACGACGGTAGCTGGACTATGGATGTTGCTCGTCCGGTTTTCAATGCAAGTCGACACCGCTCTCCTCTTTCAAGTTATGCGACAGTCGGTTGTCACCAGATGCAAATTCTCCAGCCCTTTCTCCCTTTGTTGGTCTCGGCACAACCAGGAACCTGGTGTACTGCTGCCAGACTATTAGCCCATGGAGTGACGTGAACACACGCCTTCTGAAACAAAAAGCAGGCTGACAGGTGCGCAACCAATAGATTGAAAAACATAATAGACATCCATCGCCCTCAACGGCAAAAGGCAACGACCTGCTTGAAAAAACGATTCGCACTGAGCACCACTTCAACCTCAGACGAAGTGCCTCAGTACACCAGTACGGACAGATGTGCATCACTGATCCCCTCTTCCTGCGCTGGACGAAGAGAGTACGCAGCAATAGCGGTTGTGGATGTTCAAATAAAACAGAATGACTGTTCAAGTTCACCAGAATCCGCAAAGACTTGATGCGCATCCAGCGCCGTAGATCTGGACGACAGAATACAGTGACATACTTGCAAAGAGCGTTCCCACTGATCACCACCCAAGCCCAATCACAACGCCGCAGTACACAAGCTTCTCAACCGGACCCGGTTGCCCTATGTCAACAGAGTTGTCAGCTTACACAGGGCTCTGAGTTTGCTCACGCACCTGTGTGTCTATATCCCCATATGGGGACACGACCAGTTCATCAACTGCAATTGCAGTTGATGAACTTCTGACAGCAGCTGATTGCCCTGCTTGTGCCTGAATGTCAGATTCCGGGTGATTGCACTTGTTATTTGACCGCGCTATAAAGCAGAAACCTCTTCAGGACGGGTACGCGCCCACAACCTGCAGGTTTTCATAATGGACTGGACTTGATGCGCCTTTTGTTTACCTGGCCTCCGTGTCCACGCCATACCGGACGTCAAGAGTACTGATCAGCAGCTCAGCAAAACACGGGAGCTGCCCAGGGCCTCATCGTGTAATAGCTGCCAATCCGCTGTAATCCCAGGATATCATATACGTCAGCTCAGTTTTTCAGCGAGGGTACGACTACCTTCACATGAAGCTGCTGATCCGCAGTCGCAAGGTTGTGGCTGGCAAAATTGATGCCAGGCCCGCAAAAAACCTGGCTCATGCCTGATCCAGAGTGGCTATATACAATCAGCTGTCCGGGGCGAGTTCCGGCTGGGTATTCAGATCATGGGCCCTCCACACGAGGATCGCGCATGCAGAGTGCTTTGCAGTGGTCGAAGGCGTAAACACCCCGGCATTGTTCCCGGGGAAGCACCGCCCGTTTCCGGCATCAGGGTTCGGGACAAAAAAGGACGCAGAGGCGGCTATCGGCAGTGCTTCGAAAGCCAGACAGCCGCAGACACCTGAGCACACCTCTTCTGGCAATGGTACAGCCGTAACCACACGCATTCGGGCCTGGAGCTCCAGGCACAGAAAAACAGGCATGCAGGCACTGTAAAGCAGCACAAGCCCCTATGCCAAGAGGCGTACCAGCAGGTAAAAACGCTACACCCAGAGTACTGAGACAGCCCAGAGTAGTGAGACAGCCCAGAGCACTGAGACAGCCCAGGCTGCCCCCAGCAGAAGCTTGCGGTAGTCATGCCGCTGGCGCGATCTGAGCATGAATCCAAAGCCAATCAAAAGCGCAGGTTGAGACGACATCTTCCGTGAAAAACCCAGGATATTCAGGCAAAAAGGCCAAGCCCATGTCAGAGTCGAACAGTGAATCCCTCCCCGCTGCGAAAAACCTCCCTTATTCGCTGGAAGCAGAGCAGTCCATTCTCGGCGGCTTGATGCTGGACAATGGAAGCTGGGACCGCGTCGGGGACAAACTGACATCTTCGGACTTCTATACCCTTGCTCACCAGAAGCTCTTCGAGTCCATCCAGGAGCTGGCCGACGAGGCCAAGCCCTTTGACCCTGTGACCCTGGTGGGAGAACTGGAACGCAAAGGGCAGATGGATGCTTGTGGAGGAATTTCCTACCTGACAGAGCTCGTGGAAAGCGTACCCAGCACAGTCAACCTCCCGGCCTATACGGACATTGTCTATGAACGCTCTGTTCTCAGGCAGCTGGTTCACGCATCGCGCCGTATTGCCGGCCTTGCAGTTGAACCCGAGGGACGCAAAGCAGACGATGTTCTGGAAATGGCAGAGCGCGAGGTTTTCAACATAGCCGAGGCGCGCCAGAAAGAAGGCGGGCCGGTGAATGCCCGTGAAATTCTGAAAAAAACTGTCGTCACGATTAACGAGCTGTTCAAAAGCTCGGGAGGCATTACTGGCCTGACCACAGGTTTTACAGATCTGGACGAGATGACATCCGGACTTCAGCCTTCTGACATGGTTATTGTGGCCGCGCGCCCGTCCATGGGAAAAACAACTTTTGCCATGAACCTCATAGAAAATGCTCTGATAGCTTCTGATGAATGCGTTGTGGTCTTCAGCCTGGAAATGCCATCAGAACAGCTGATGATGCGAAGTCTGTCATCCCTGGGAAAAATAGACCAGGGACGGATACGCAGTGGAAAAATGGAAGACGAAGACTGGCCCAAATTATCCAGTGCCATCAAGAAACTGAAAGGGAAAAAGTTTTTCCTTGACGACACAGCAGGCATCAGCCCTCAAGAGATGCGAGCCCGACTCAGACGCATCCAGAGAGAGCATGGCAAAGTGGGTTTGGTGATGATTGATTATCTGCAGCTGATGCGAATTTCTGGCTTTACAGAGGGGCGTGTCAACGAGATTTCTGAAATTTCGCGCTCCATAAAGGCGATGGCAAAAGAATTCACCTGTCCCATAGTCGCTCTGTCCCAGCTCAACCGCTCTCTGGAGCAAAGGCCCAACAAAAGACCCGTCAACGCCGATTTGCGAGAGTCCGGCGCTATAGAGCAGGATGCGGACGTCATCCTTTTTATCTACCGGGACGAAGTCTACAACCCTGATACAGAATTCAAGGGTGTAGCAGAAATTATTATCGGCAAACAAAGAAACGGCCCTATAGGGTCAGTCCGGTTGGCCTTCCAGGGACGCTTCACCCGTTTTGAAAATTTGGCTGCTGAAGCCTATGGGAACTTTGACGAGAGCTGAGCAAAAACTACTCAAGCTTTTTCAGGAAAGATATCACTTCAACCAACGGTCAAAACGAGCATCCTCATATGACGAAGGGGCCCACTTGAGGCCCCTTTTCTCGTCTTCTCGGGGCAAGCAAAAAACGTTACCGGCCCAAATCAACAGCCCTTGCCGCCGAGATCATTCGATAGCACCCGCTGCCTGGCTGACACAGGAGACCAACTGAGACAATGTTGTCATTGGAATCCCTGAAAAAACCGGTTATCCCAGCAGAAAGCACATCAAAGGGCCACTGCACAAGCGCGACAAGAAGTCCTTTACTTGAACAGCCGGAACCTCGACTCCGAGCCCCGTAAAAGATGATTTTCAATCGTACGGATCAAATGGCTTATGGCTTACAGCTTTCCCAAGCTACCTCGCGTATCAGCAAGAAGGAGGATCCGCTGCCAAGCCAAGGCGTAACCGCTTTCACGGAGAAAGCACTGTCCCTTCCAGCACTGCACACAGAAGCCAGAAACTGCTTCACACAGCACATCCCCAGCATCCCTTTCGCGGCGCAACAACTGCGGGCCACCAGAACTGCTGAAGAAAGTCCCATGCCCAGTCAGCCCAACACCCTCAGAAAACGGATCCCGTTGCATTATCAAACGTTCAAGGGCACGCTCACAGAGAGCGGAACACAGCGCACTACCCAATCAAATGGGCCACTCAAATGAGCCACTGCCGTTTCCCGGACGGGCTTTGGATGCAAGAGCCGCCATTGAATGGTGCTTCACTCCTTGAAGGGCTTATGGCAATCACCGCAGGTGGTTTTGTATGCCTTGAACAAATTGCGAGCTTCGTCGTCTATCCGCCCCTTGGCAGCCGTTTTGACAGCCTGAACCCTGAAACTCTCGGCACGATCTGCCATGGCAACCATCAGCTTGTCGAAGCGTGCTTTTTCCTTCCAGATGGTGGGGCTCGATTCAGAATCCGATGTCATATGTTCTACGGCAAAACCCTCTCCCGCCCAACGTGTCACTGTCGCCAGTCGTTCAGCAGCAGCCTTGAAGCGGGTGGCATCGAAGGAGGTTTTTCCTTCGATCATCCCATGCAATTCTGAACTCATGAGCTGGACCAACGACATGTGGGCCTTTCTCAGATAGACCGCGTCCTTGGACTTATGCTGAGGAGTAACATCAAGGGGCGAAGGAGCCGCTGGCACTGCCGCAGCTACAGCCAGGGGAGCGATGAACAACAGCACCGACTTCGCACACAAGCGGGCTTTTTTACGAAAACAAGATAGCATTTGCGAACTCCCTATCAGAACATTCAATAAAAGCGACAAACCGAACCTGCACCGCCCACCCTCAACCACCAGAAGAAAAAGACTGGGTGAACCTGTTTGCACCTGACTTGCCAGCTCAACACTCACAGAATCTACCCGCTCCATTCCACAAAGGCTAAAGCAGGCCGCATCGGACCACGGCCCGTTCTTGAAGTCAATCCCCGCAAGACTACCGGGGCAGCGCCCCGGCACTTCTACAGGGAGCCTATCAAAGAGGCTCCCCAGACTTGGCGGAAACCGGAAAACAGTGACGCAACACTATAGTCTCATCACGCTTTGGCCCGGTGGAAATCAAATCAATGGGAACTGATACAAGCTCCTCAACGCGCTGAATATAAGTGCGGGCATTGGCCGGCAGTTCCTGCAAACTGCGAGCACCACGGGTAGATTCCTTCCACCCCGGCAAGTCCTCGTAGACCGGACGAACTTCCTGCCACTGCTCCAGATCACGGGGAGCCAATATGGCGGCACCTGATGCATCCTGATAGCCCGTGCAAATGCGGACAGTGTCCATACCATCAAGAACATCCAGCTTTGTCAGGCACAGGGCAGAAAGGCTGTTGATCAGAACAGACTGGCGCAACATCACCGCATCCAGCCACCCACAGCGGCGCGGACGCCCCGTAGTGGCACCTTGTTCCTTCCCACGATCAGCCAGTCTGGCACCTACGGTGTCCGAAAGCTCAGAAGGAAAAGGACCATTTCCCACCCGGGTTGTATAGGCCTTGGTAACACCCAGCACGTAATCCAGGTACAAGGGCCCCATACCGGTGCCTGTAGCCACCCCGCCCGCAGAGGTGCTGGAAGAAGTCACAAAAGGCCAGCTGCCATGGTCTATATCCAGCAGTGTCCCTTGCGCTCCTTCAAACAGCAGGTTGCTGCCCGCTTCACGCAACTGGTGCAGATACAGGGTAATATCATCCAGCAAGGGCAACAGCTGCTGGCGCCAGACATGAGCCCGATCCAGAACCGGCTGCACATCAATCGGAGCAGCATCAAAGCAGTGCTCCAGCACAGTGTTGTGGTAGCCGGCCAGGGACCTCAGTTTCTGCTCAAAGGCCTCGGGGCGCGTCAGGTCCTGAAGGCGCAAACCACGCCGAGCCGCCTTGTCTTCATACGCCGGGCCAATACCAAGACCTGTAGTTCCAATACAACCTGCCCCCAGGGCCTGCTCCCGCGCCCTGTCCAGCACACTGTGCCAGGGAAGAATCAACGGACAGCCTGAACTTAAACGCAAGCGTTCGCGCACCGGAACCCCGCGCCCCTCCAGCATGGCCATTTCCTTCAGCAAAGCGTCGGGATCCACCACCACACCGCTACCGACGCAGCAGATGACCCCTTCACGCAGAATGCCGGATGGAATCAGGTGCAACACCGTTTTTTCACTGCCGTGCACCAGGGTATGCCCAGCATTGTGTCCACCTTGAAAGCGCACCACCGCCCGCGCCCTGTCAGTCAGCAGATCGACAACCTTCCCCTTGCCTTCATCACCCCACTGGGCACCCAGAATAACTACATTCCTTCCCATCAGCGTATCCCGGTAAAAAATTACAAGCCTGACGACAGCGTGACGCTCAAGCCGATATAAAACAGCAGTCTGTTACCCAGCTCCGGGAAGACAGTTATCCGCTCACAGTGACACCCTCGGCACAGACATGCATCCATACCTGAGGTACTGTCCACGAAGAGCATCCTGGGCGAGAGCAGACCCGGACTGAGGCAATTTCCAGATTGTGATTCCGAAAGGCCTGACAATTTGTTTGTTAGCAAAACCTGCGGCCGGAATGCGTTAAACCGGCTTGCGCTCATCAGGACCGCCGAATCCCGCACAGCCCGGCCACCACGCGCTCCACAAAGATCCCGGTGGAACTCCCGGTAAAAAGCACAAAGGTAGCAAAAAAAACCGGGCTCCCGGGCCCGGCTCTCTATTTAACGTACAGGTCAGCTGCCGCTGACCGCTTCCCCGGTCAAAGGACGGTCCACCAGCTCCACATAAGCCATGGGAGCGGCATCCCCCTTTCTGTATCCACACTTGAGAATGCGAAGATAGCCACCAGGGCGTTCTTTATAACGCGGGCCAAGGTCGGAAAACAGCTTGCCAACCGCCGCTTTGTCACGCAGCCGACTGAACACCAGACGCCGCTTGGCTACCGAATCCTCACCCGCAAGGGTAATCAAAGGCTCCACAACACGACGCAACTCCTTGGCCTTGGGTACAGTCGTCTTGATGATTTCATGCTCAACCAAAGAAGACGTCATATTCCTGAACATGGCCTGGCGATGGGAGCTGTTCCTGTTGAGTTTACGCCCGCTCTTGCGATGACGCATGATTCTCCATCCTTACCAGCTACTCAACTGGTGATTTAAGCCGAAACCTTGTCGTCATACCGCAGACTGGAAGGAGGCCAGGATTCAATACGCATTCCAAGACTCAAGCCACGGGAAGCAAGCACATCCTTGATCTCTGTCAAAGATTTCTTGCCAAGGTTTGGTGTTTTTAAAAGTTCCACTTCGGTACGCTGTATCAGATCACCGATATAGTAGATGTTCTCAGCTTTGAGGCAGTTGGCACTGCGCACAGTCAGCTCAAGATCGTCGACGGGACGCAGAAGCAGTGGGTCAACAGCGTCTTCCTTGCTCTCTTTGGTCGGCTCTTCAACATCTTCAAGATCCACAAAGACAGCCAACTGCTGCTGAAGGATCGTTGCAGCCCTGCGAATCGCCTCATCGGGATCCAGGGTACCGTTGGTTTCCAGGTCAATAACAAGCTTGTCCAGATCGGTACGCTGCTCCACACGAGCCCGCTCCACCACATAGGAGACTCTCTGAACCGGACTGTAGGTTGCATCAATCTGAAGACAGCCGATAGGCTTGGAGACCTCACCTTCCTCAGTTATCACTGAGCGCTGGTCAACCGTCTCATAACCTCGACCACGCCTGACAACCAGCTTCATATTCAGGTTGCCTTTGCCGCTACTGTGGGCGATGACGTAATCGGGGTTAATAATATCAACATCATGGTCCAGCTGAATGTCGGCTGCAGTCACCACACCTTCGCCCTTATGATTCAGGAGCAAAGTGGCCTCGTCACGAGACCCCATGCGGATAGCAAGTCCTTTCAGATTCAGCAAGATATCCATGACGTCTTCCTGAACGCCTTCGACACTGCTGTACTCATGCTGGACTCCGTCGATCTCAGCCTCAACGACAGCGCAGCCTGGCATTGAAGACAAAAGAATCCGCCGGAGAGCATTACCCAAAGTATGGCCGAAGCCCCGCTCAAGCGGCTCCAGCGTAATCCTGGCTCGCACCGGACTCTGTACTTCGACATCAATATGCCGCGGAGTCAAAAACTCTGTAGCCGAGTTTTGCATGGATGAACACCCTCACCTACTACCTGTTACCTACTTGGAGTACAACTCAACAATCAGGTTTTCGTTGATGTCGGCGGGCATATCACTCCGCTCAGGGCGCACCCTGAAGACCCCTTCTTTCTTGGCTGAATCCACTTCTATCCAGGAAGAAAGTCCGCGCTGGCTTGCCAGCTCAAGAGCGGCACCAATACGCAGTTGCTTCTTGCTTTTCTCACGCACAGCCACCACGTCACCCGGCTTGACCTGATAGGAGGCTATATTAACGGACACGCCGTTGACCGTAATGGCTCGGTGAGACACCAGCTGCCGGGCCTCGGAGCGTGTCGAACCAAACCCCATGCGATAGACAACGTTATCCAGACGCCCTTCCAGCAGCTGCAACAAATTCAGGCCAGTAGCACCCCTCTGCCGGTCTGCCTTGGCGTAATAGTTACGGAACTGCTTTTCCTGAACCCCATACAGGCGACGAACCTTCTGTTTCTCACGCAGCTGGACCGCGTAATCAGACTGACGCCCGCGCCTTTGCCCGTGCTGACCGGGAACGGTCTCGGACCGGCACTTCGATTCATGGGGACGTATGCCGCTTTTAAGAAAAAGATCAGTACCTTCGCGACGCGACAGCTTACACTTTGGACCAATATATCTAGCCATTTTAATCCTGCCTCCTGATCACACGCGACGCTTCTTTGGTGGCCGACACCCGTTGTGCGGGATAGGAGTCACGTCTGTGATGTTGGTGATCCTGTAACCACAAGCATTCAGTGCCCGAACCGCAGACTCCCGCCCGGGACCTGGCCCTTTTACGCATACATCAAGATTCTTTAAACCGTATTCGGCAGCGGCATTGCCAGCACGCTCCGCCGCTACCTGAGCTGCGAAGGGTGTCGATTTACGAGACCCGCGAAATCCTGACCCACCAGCAGTAGCCCAGGAGAGTGTGTTACCCTGACGGTCAGTGATGGTCACAATCGTGTTGTTGAAGGAAGCGTGGATGTGTGCAACACCATCCACAACCACCTTCTTCACTTTCTTTCGTGACCGTGTACCTGGCTTTGCCATACTCGAATTATTCCTGCCTCAAAGTGAACAAAAACACCGGATCATTTACGGATGGGCTTGCGTGGCCCCTTACGGGTACGCGCATTGGTTTTGGTGCGCTGCCCCCGAACCGGAAGACTGCGGCGGTGGCGTAGCCCCCGGTAGCATCCAAGATCCATAAGGCGCTTGATGTTCATGTTGACCTCACGACGGAGGTCCCCTTCAATCGTGTACTCACCCACTGCAGAACGCAGCTTTTCGATCTGCTCGTCACCCAAACTGGAAATCTTGGCAGCAGGGTCTACACCGGTGGCCGCACAGACACTCCTGGCAGTATGGATGCCCACACCAAAGATATAAGTCAGAGATATAACAGCGTGCTTGTTATCCGGGATATTGACGCCAGCAATACGGGCCATTCAGTCGTCTCCGTGCGTTCCACCTGGGGCAGCAAGCGTATCATTGCGAGCCAGCCTCGAAAGTCTGATAAAAAAATGGGGGCGTATGCTAAAACATGAAGGCTCCAGAAATCAACCCAAAACGGGATGTTTCCCAAGAAAAGTACCCATCATCTTTCGAAGCCACGCCGGTAATACATCAGCCTTGGCGCTGTTTGTGCCTTGGCTCCTTACTGCAAATAACGCGGACCCTACCTTTACGTTTAATCAATTTGCAGTCACGACAGATCTTCTTTACCGAAGCTCGCACTTTCATAAAAATCTCCAACAATTACTCCAGGGCACCAGGCTAGCGAACCAGACCACCGGCACCATAGCTTTTAAGATTGGCTTTTTTCATCAGCGACTCATACCGGTTCGACATTGTATGAGACTGAATCTGCGCCATGGTATCCATGACCACCACAACAACGATGAGCAGGGAAGTTCCCCCCAGATAAAAAGGAACATTCGCCCAGACAACGAGAAATTGCGGCAACAAGCAGACCAAAGACATATAAACAGCTCCCACAAGGGTCAGCCTTGTCAGAGTCGCATCAATATGTCGGGCTGTCTGCTCACCCGGCCGGATTCCCGGAATAAACGCCCCAGACCTTTTCAGGTTGCTTGCAACATCCCTTGGATTAAAAACAAGCGCAGTGTAGAAAAAACAGAAGAACACAATGCCCGCTGTAAACAAAACAATGTTCAGGGGCTGGCCTGGGCCCAGAGCCAGAGCAATATTCTGAAGCCATTCCCAACCCTCACCCTGACCAAACCACTGGGCCACCGATGCGGGAAACAGCAAAATACTGGACGCAAAGATCGCCGGAATCACTCCCGCCATGTTTATCTTCAGGGGAAGGTGGCTGCTTTGGGCAGCAAACAGCTTGCGCCCCTGCTGACGCCGGGCATAGCTCACCGAAAGGCGGCGCTGCCCCCTTTCTATGAACACAACACCAGCGACAACAGCCACCGCCAACAAAGCCACCACGAGCAGCGCCAGAATGTTGAGATCTCCCTGGCGGGCCGACTCGAAAGAGTGAACCACAGCACCGGGAAGACCTGCCACTATACCGGCAAAGATCAGAATGGAGATACCATTGCCTATTCCTCTCTCCGTCACCTGCTCACCCAGCCACATCATGAACACGGCACCGGTCACAAAGGTAGTCACAGCGATAAAATAGAACCCGAACCCGGTACTGAAAGCCACTCCCTGGTTCGCCAGACCAACCGTCATGCCCGTTCCCTGCATAAGAGCAAGCAAGAGCGTACCGTAGCGCGTATATTGGTTTATTTTGCGCCGACCGCTTTCCCCTTCCTTTTTCATCTGCTCCAACTGGGGGCTGATAACTGTCATCAGCTGCATGATGATGGATGAGGAAATGTAGGGCATGATTCCCAGTGCCAGAACCGACATCCGTTCCAGCGCACCACCGGAAAACATATTGAACAAACCCAGAATCGTACCTTCATTCTGCCTGAAAAGCTCAGCCAGTCTGTCTGGATCTATACCGGGGACAGGAATATGAGCTCCTACCCTGTACACCACAATGGCGACAAACACAAAAAGGATGCGAGACCAAAGCTCCCCCAATCCATTTGAGCCATTTGCAGGCAACGTTCTGGCCATCTAGTCCTCGACCTTGCCACTGACCGCTTCAATGGCTGCACGGGCACCCTTGGTGACCGTAAGCCCCTTGACTGTCACAGCCTTCTTCAGTTCACCAGAGAGAAAGACACGAGCGCGTTTGACAGAAGCCGTCACCAAACGAGCGGCGCGCAAGGCCTCCAGATCGACGACGTCTGCTTCCACTTTTGCCAAGTCAGACAGGCGCACGCTGGCTGTAACACGGCCCACGCGAGAACTGAATCCATACTTGGGCAGCCTGCGCTGCAACGGCTGTTGACCGCCTTCGAAGCCCGGCTTGATGCTTCCGCCGGACCTGGACTTCTGTCCTTTGTGGCCGCGGCCACATGTCTTCCCCAGCCCGCTGCCCATGCCTCGCCCGGCACGCTTGGCGACCTTGCGACTCCCGGCTGCAGGAGAAAGAGTATTCTGTTTCATTTCACTCTCCTTCGACACGAACAAGATACCGGATCTTGTTCAACATGCCGCAGTTGGAAGGCGTATTGCTCACCTCGACGGTGTGGCCCACGCGGCGCAAGCCGAGACCACGCACACACGCCTTGTGGCGCTCAAGCCGACCCAGTGTACTTTTCACGAGGGTGATCTTGATCTTGTCCTCTGCCATGAAAACCTCACAGAATCTCTTCGACAGTCTTGCCACGTCTGGCCGCCACATCTTCGGGCGAACGCATATCAGCCAGGCCCTGGAAAGTGGCACGTATAACGTTTACCGGCTCGGTCGAGCCATAGCACTTTGCCAGCACATTCTGAACACCTACAGCTTCCAGCACGGCACGCATGGCACCGCCTGCGATAACACCCGTACCTTCAGAAGCAGGCTGCATGTAAATTTTGGAAGCGCCATGTGACGCTTTTACCGGGTACTGGATCGTGGAACCATTCAGGTTCACACGGATCATGCTGCGACACGCAGACTCCATCGCTTTCTGGATAGCGGCCGGAACCTCACGCGCACTACCACGTCCGAAACCGACCTTGCCCTTGCCATCGCCCACCACGGCCAACGCAGTAAAACCAAAGACACGACCGCCTTTGACCACTTTGGCTACACGGTTTACCTGCACCAGCTTTTCGACCAGGCCTTCTTCGTTGCCCCGGTCGCCGCCACGCTCTTCTCTTGCCATAGCCCCTACCCTAGAATTTCAGCCCATTGGCACGGGCTGCTTCAGCCAGCGCTTTAACACGACCGTGGTACATGAATCCGGAGCGATCAAACGCCACCTTCTCAACACCAGCAGCCTTGGCACGCTCTGCCACCAAGGCGCCCACTTTCTCAGCCGCCCCTATGTTTCCTGTGGCCGCCTCACGCAGTTCCTTCTCAACTGTTGAAGCAGAAGCCAAAACCTTGTCACCCGTTCCCCCTATAATCTGGGCGTAGATGTGACGCGGCGTACGATGCACCGTCAGACGAACAGCGCCCAGCTCACGCATCTTCATACGCGAACGCTTGGCACGGCGCAACCGGGATACTCTTTTCTCACTCATGACCTTGACCTTAAACCTCGTATCCCGTTACTTCTTCTTGGCTTCCTTACGACGCACAACCTCGTCAGCGTAACGGATACCCTTGCCCTTGTAAGGCTCTGGACGACGGAAATCGCGTATTTCAGCAGCCACCTGTCCCACCAACTGCTTGTCGATTCCCTTGATCACGACTTCCGTCTGACTGGGAACTTCCACAGCAATTCCGGTGGGGAGTGCGTAATCCACCGGGTGAGAAAAGCCCAGAGACAGATTCAGGGTCTGTCCTTTGAGCTGCGCTCTGTAACCGACACCAACAAGCTGCAGCTTCTTCTCAAAGCCGCCATGGACGCCCTTGACCATATTGCCAACAAGCGCCCGTATAGTGCCGGACATGGCACGAGATTTCTTGCTGCCATCCCTGGCATCAAAAGTCAGCACGCCATCCTTCTTGTTGATAATCACAAGAGGATGCGTGTTCATCTGCAGCTGTCCTTTGCTGCCCTTGACTACAACGCAATCAGAATTCAGATCAACTTCCACACCTGCGAGAATTTCGACAGGCATCTTTGCCAGACGGGACACAGTTTATTCCCCCCTTAAAATACAGTGCAAAGCACTTCGCCGCCCACGCCCTGGGCCCGGGCAGCGCGGTCGGTCATTACCCCCTTACTGGTGGTAACGATCGCAATTCCAAGGCCACTATTTACCTTGGGAAGAGAGTCAGCACCCTTGTAAGCGCGCAATCCAGGCCGACTGACACGCTTGAGTGTTTCTATGGCGGGACGGCCTTCGAAATATTTCAGGCTGACGGTCATCCAGCGCTTGATATCACCTTCAACGCTGTAATCAAGAATGAAGCCTTCCTCTCTCAGGACTCTGGCAACTTCTGATTTTATTTTTGAGGCCGGCATGCCTACAGTGGCATGTCCCGACTTCTGGGCATTACGGATACGGGTCAGCATATCCGCCAACGTGTCCTGCATACTCATTTTCTGATTTCTCCGGCGATCACCAGCTGGCCTTGACAAGGCCTGGAACATCGCCACGCATGGCAGCTTCACGCAGCTTGATCCGACTCAGACCAAATCTGCGCATATAGGCGCGTGGACGCCCTGTAATACGACAACGGTTGCGCAGGCGCACTTTGGATGCGTTGCGTGGCTGAGCCTGCAAAGCCATCCTCGCTTGCCAACGCTCTTCATCCGAGCTTTCGACATTGCTGATAACCGCCATCAGCGCAGCACGCCTCTGCGAAAAGCGGGCAACAACCTGCTGCCGCTTCCGCTCGCGCTGCTTCATGGATTCCTTAGCCATATGCTCTCTGCTCTCTCCGATCTCAACTGCGGAAAGGAAAATTGAACGCTTTCAGGAGGGCTCGCCCTCCCTCATCATCCTGGGCAGTCGTCGTCAGGGTGACATCCAGACCGCGCAGACTATCAATTTTGTCGTAGTCTATCTCGGGAAAAATAATCTGTTCCCGCACACCCAAGCTGTAATTTCCACGTCCATCAAAGGAGTTGGCACTCAAGCCTCGGAAATCACGCACGCGCGGCAAGGCTATGTCGATGAAGCGCTGGAGAAACTCATACATACGCACGCCACGCAAGGTCACCTTGACCCCTATGGGCCAGCCTTCCCGCACCTTGAACCCGGCAACAGACTTGCGCGCCTTGGTGACAACAGGCTTTTGACCTGCAATCTTCTGCATATCGCTCACAGCATGCTCAATGACTTTTTTGTCACCGATAGCCTCACCCACACCCATATTCAGGGTGATTTTCTCAAGACGAGGAACCTGATGCACATTGGCAACACCCAGTTCCTTCATCAAGGCAGGAATCAGCTTGCTGCGGTAGACTTCTTTCAATTCTGCCATTTACCAGCCCCTCACACGTCAACCGGCTTGCCGTTCGACTTGAACACGCGCTGCTTCTTGCCTTCATCAGACAAGGAGAAGCCCACGCGGTCAGCCTTTTCGGACTCCGGATTCCATATGGCTACGTTAGACGCCTGAACAGGGGCCTCCCGGGTTATTATGCCACCGGCACGGCCCAGCGCAGGTTGCGGCTTCTGGTGCTTTTTCACCAGATTGACACCCTGAACAACCAGGCGGTTGTCAGCACGAACCGCCAGAACCTTGCCGCGTTTGCCGCGATCCTTGCCTGTAAGTACGACGACCTCATCGTCACGACGAATCTTCTTCACGCTAACTCCTACAGGACCTCCGGTGCCAAAGAAATGATCTTCATGAACTGTTCTCCACGAAGCTCACGTGTCACCGGGCCAAAAATGCGGGTTCCAACCGGCTGATTCTGCGCGTTCAGAAGAACAGCCGCATTTCCATCAAAGGAGATCAAAGAGCCATCAGGACGCCGCACACCTTTGCGGGTGCGAACAACGACAGCACTCATGACCTGACCTTTCTTGACCTTGCCACGAGGAATCGCTTCCTTGACTGTCACTCTGATAATGTCGCCGACGCCAGCATAGCGCCTGCCAGCACCTCCCAGCACCTTTATACACTGAACACGGCGGGCACCGCTATTATCGGCAACCTCGAGCTCTGTTTCGGTTTGAATCATTTTTCAGCTCTCTTCAAATTGCAGGCCTGGGCGACCACGCTGGCCGCCCTCCCAGCCTTATATTTGATGCGCACGCCTCACAACAGAGACCAGTGTAAAAAACTTGCTCTTGGAAATGGGACGTGTCTGACGAACATTAACGACATCGCCAACACGACATTCGTTCATTTCATCATGAACATGCAGCTTGGTAGAACGCTTGACTTGCTTCCCATACAGGGGATGCTTCACGCGACGCTCTACAAGCACGGCGACAGTCTTGTCTCTGCCGTCACTCACCACCTTGCCGGTGATAGTGCGAAATGTCTTCTCTTCAGTCATCTTCTAGCTACCTGCCTTTTCCGCCAATACCATCTTGCAGCGGGCAATATCCCGACGGGCTTTTTTGAGAAGATGGGTCTGCTTCAGTTGATCCAGGCTCTTTTGCATGCGGTAGTTAAAACAATCGCGCAACAAAGAGAGCAAATGTGTCTGCAGCTCATCAGCAGATTTTTCTCGCAGCTCTACCGCAGTCATGAGACAGGCCCCCGTTTCACAAATACCGTCTTGACAGGAAGCTTGGCAGCCGCCAGCTGAAAGGCTTCACGCGCCAGCTCTTCAGGGACGCCCTCCATTTCATAGAGGACCCGACCTGGCTGAATCTGTGAAACCCAATACTCGACGCTGCCTTTACCCTTACCTTGCCGCACTTCAAGCGGCTTTTTCGTAATCGGCTTGTCGGGAAAAATACGAATCCATATTTTTCCGCCACGCTTGATATGACGCGTCATCGCCCGACGTGCAGCCTCAATCTGACGGGCAGTTATACGTCCTCGCCCAACAGATTTCAATGCATAATCGCCGAAGCTGACGGCAGAACCACGCTGCGCCAGCCCACGATTACGACCCTTCATTTGTTTGCGGAACTTGGTACGCTTAGGTTGGAGCATACTGGGAACTCCTTACGCCGTCCGTTCAGTGGCTTTCTTGCGAGGACGACGAGCTACCTTCTTCTGTTCTCTGTCTTCCTCGTGAACGCCACCAATAATTTCACCCTTGAAGATCCACACCTTGACGCCAATCACGCCATAGGTTGTCTGAGCCTCACAGGCGGCATAGTCAATATCTGCACGCAGGGTGTGCAAGGGAACGCGCCCCTCACGCTGCCACTCTTTACGTGCGATCTCGGCCCCGCCAAGACGTCCGGAAAGGCAAATCTTGACACCCTTGGCTCCCTGACGCATGGCACTTTGAACGGCCCGCTTCATGGCGCGACGAAACATGACCCGACGCGCCAACTGGCTGGCAACAGACTGTGCCACCAGCTTGGCGTCGATTTCCGGACGGCGTATCTCGCCAATACTCACGTGCACAGGCACGCCCATCATCTGACCCAGGGACTGACGCAGCTTCTCTACGTCTTTGCCTTCCTTGCCAATCACCACGCCGGGACGCGCCGAATGGATAACAACCTGGGCATTCTGGGCAGGACGTTCAATATCAATGTGACTGACAAACGCATGATCAAGCTTCTTGCCCAGATAATCACGCACTTTCAGGTCAGCTATCAGCTTTTCAACGTAGTCCGCACCTTCTGCATACCATGTCGAAGAGTGCTTTTTGACTATTCCAAGGCGAAGACCCTTGGGATGTACTTTTTGACCCATGATCGCTCCTAAACCTCTGCAACCTTCACGGTAATATGGCAGGACCGCTTCAGGATGCGATCAGCACGTCCTTTGGCCCGAGGCCTGGTACGCTTCAACGTCATACCTTCATTGACAAACGTAGAAGATACCCTCAATTCATCTATATCCATGCCATCGTTATGCTCGGCATTGGCGACAGCTGACTCCAGAACCTTTTTGACAAGACCCGAAGCCTTCTTGGTGCTGAAGGTCAGAATATCCAATGCCTCGGGGATGCTTTTGCCCCGGATCATATCCACAACCAGACGCGCTTTCTGGGCAGAAATGCGAGCGCCTTTGTGCATAGCGGTCACTTCTCTCACTTCCATACCTCCTAACGCTTCCTGGCTTTCTTGTCTGCGGCATGTCCGCGATAGGTTCGCGTCGCGGCAAACTCACCCAGCTTGTGCCCTACCATCTCTTCCGAGATGAACACGGGAACATGCTGGCGCCCGTTATGCACGGCAATGGTCAGACCAACCATCTGGGGCATAATCATTGAACGACGAGACCAGACTTTAATCGGGCGTTTGTTGCCTGTCTCAACAGCTGTCTCCACCTTTTTCAGAAGGTGCAGATCAATAAAGGGGCCTTTCTTCAGCGAGCGTGGCACTGTGTATCCTCCCGGAGCTTACTTGCTTCGACGACGGACAATGAATCTGTCCGTACGCTTGTTGGAGCGCGTTTTGCGACCCTTGGTGGGCTGACCCCAAGGCGTCACCGGATGACGTCCTCCAGAGGTCCTTCCCTCACCACCACCATGGGGGTGATCCACCGGGTTCATGGCCACACCGCGCACAGTTGGCCGCACACCACGCCAGCGCCTGGCGCCAGCCTTGCCCAAAGAACGCAGCCCCTGCTCCCCGTTTGAAACTTCACCCAGTGTCGCACGACACTCGGCAAGCACCTTGCGCATTTCTCCTGAGCGCAACCGCAAGGTAACGTAAGCACCTTCCCGGGCGACCAGCTGCGCCGAAGTACCCGCAGAGCGCATCATCTGCGCCCCCTTGCCGGGCTTGAGTTCCACACAGTGGATAACAGAACCCTGGGGAATATTGCGCAAGGGCAGACAATTGCCCGGCTTGACCGGCGCATGCGCCCCGGAAACCAGCTGACTACCTGCCTTGACGCCCTTGGGCGCGATTATGTAGCGGCGGTCCCCGTCGGCATACTTCAGGAGCGCGATATGCGCCGTCCGATTGGGATCATACTCCAGACGCTCGACAGTAGCCGGAACGCCATCCTTGTTGCGACGAAAATCAATAATGCGGTACTGCTGCTTGTGACCACCACCAACATGACGGGTCGTTATACGACCAGCGTTGTTTCGTCCGCCGCTCTTGCTCTTCTTCTCCACCAAAGGGGCATAAGGCTTCCCTTTGTGCAGATCCGCTCCAACGACCTTGGCTACAAAGCGGCGCCCAGGAGAAGTGGGCTTGCACTTGACGACACTCATTGACTGGCTCCTTGGGCAACACTCGTAAAGTCAATGAAGTGACCACTGCTCAAGGTCACGTAAGCTTTCTTCCAGTCGCTGCGCTTACCCATGCCCCGCGCTGTACGGCGCGTCTTGCCCTTGACGTTAATAGTGGTTACAGAGCTGACTTCAACCTTGAAAATATGCTCAACAGCTTTCTTCACTTCCAGCTTGTTGGCATCTGGAAGAACCTTGAAAGTGTACTGGTTGTGCAATTCAGATATGAGAGCACTCTTTTCGGAGATATAGGGTGACAAAAGCACCTTCAGCAAGCGTTCCTGACTCATCCCAACATCTCCTCGAACTGCTTGAGCGCACCGACAGTCATGACCACCTTGTCATGCGCCATCAGGCTGACGGGATCCACAGCCTGAACATCACGAACATCGACCAGCGGTATATTGCGCGCAGACAGATACAGATTACGATCGACCGTATCAGACACAACAAGCGCATTGGTCGCCTCAAGCTCTGCCAGCCTGGCGGCCATATCCCGTGTCCTGGGCGCGCTGATTTCGAAGCGGGAGACAACAACCAGCCGCTCCTGGCGCACCAGCTCGGACAGAATGGAACGCAAGGCCCCACGATACATTTTTTTGTTCAGCTTCTGGGCATGATTGCGAGGGCTGGCAGCAAAAGTTACACCGCCCCCACGCCACAGCGGGCTGCGGATACTGCCTGCGCGAGCACGGCCTGTACCTTTCTGGCGGAAGGGTTTGCGCCCTCCCCCCCTGACATCACTGCGCGTCTTCTGACTCTTGGTTCCCTGGCGTCCACCTGCCAGAAAGGCCACAACCGCCTGATGAACCAGCGGCTTGTTCAGCTCGGCACCGAAAGCAACGTCAGACACCTCAAGATTGTCGGCGTCTACAACATTCAGATTCATAATCTCCCCTCCTGTCAGGCCAGATCAGCTGCTTTGACAGCAGGTTTGACGATGACATCACCGCCCACAGCGCCAGGCACAGCACCCTTGATCAACAGAAGATTACGCCCGGTATCCACGCGAACAACTTCCAATGACTGAACAGTCACTCTGGCATTACCCATCTGTCCGGCCATCTTCTTGCCCTTGAAAACACGACCGGGAGTCTGACACTGCCCGATAGAGCCCGGGGCCCGGTGAGACAGGGAGTTGCCATGGCTCATATCCTGGGTACGGAAATTCCAGCGTTTTACGCCACCCTGAAAACCTTTTCCCTTGGAGCAACCGGTCACATCCACCTTCTGACCATCGGAGAACAACTCCACAGTCAGCCGACCTCCGACCTTGAGATCCGAAGCCTCGTCCAGACGGAACTCCCAAAGCCCACGACCCGACTCAACACCAGCACTGGCAAAGTGACCTGCAGCAGGGCGGTTCACCCTGGATTCCTTGCGTGTACCACAAGTGACCTGAACAGCAGAATAACCATCAACCTCTTCTGTTCGAATCTGGGTGATCCGATTGGGATCCACCTCGACAACAGTTACCGGCACAGACTCACCTGCCTCGGTAAATATGCGGGTCATCCCGCATTTTCTTCCGACAAGACCCAAAGATCTCTTGCCGTTTTCTTGACCAGACATACGTCCACCTCTTCTTTCGTGTACGGGGCTTTTACCCGCTATGGCCGCCCATTCCAGAGCGTTACACAGGACCGAACGACGAGCATCCGACCGAAACCAGACCGCTCTCCTGTGAGCGGCATCTTCAGCCAGACGCCCAAGTCGACAGCCTGAATTTTTTTATCCCAATCCGATCTGAACTTCCACACCCGCAGCCAAGTCAAGGCGCATGAGCGCATCAACCGTCTTGTCAGTGGGCTCAACGATGTCCAGCAAGCGCTTGTGTGTACGAATCTCGTACTGATCACGCGCATCCTTGTTGACGTGGGGAGAAATAAGAATTGTGAATTTTTCTTTGCGGGTCGGTAATGGAATAGGGCCCCGCACCTGAGCACCAGTACGCCGGGCTGTGTCAACAATCTCCTGAGTCGACTGATCGATCAGGCGGTGATCAAAAGCCTTGAGTCGAATGCGAATTTGTTGAGTTTTCGGCTGCTGACTCATTTATGGTCACCTGGCTCTCGCTTGAAATTAAAGAACGGCCCTACCTCTTCTCTTCTTTCATCTGACAAAGCATCTGACAAAGCATCTGACAAAGCATCTGACAAAGAGGGCAGGCTATCTAAGGAGGTGCGCATCATAAGAGCCGATCAAGACAGTGTCAACACGCAGTCGCACTCAATATGCACCAGAACGGAATTAATGCCACATTTCCAGCAAAAAACCCACAAACGCGAGCCCGGTCCGCCAACAAGGAGTCCGGCGAAAACCGCAAAAGTCACTCCAGACGAAGAAGCAGTCTTCTTTTGCGAAGAACCCACTCGCCTTTCAGGCACACCTATGCACACCAGCCCTATGCTGCCTTGCAGCACAGCCACGAATGACAGAACGACCTGGACTACCAGCAACCAAACAAGACGACAGCAAAACCCAGAGTGCCAGCAAAAGCGCACACAAGGGGAACATCTTGACTGCAACAACCGGCACGAGAACAGAGAGGGAGAAAGGAAAGGACCGCACCTTCACCAGAGAAGGTGCGGGAAAGCAGCCGCCAGAAAGGTTAGTGAACCCTCCCTGACGACCACCGAAGACAGCAATCAAGCAATAATCTTGGTCACCACACCGGCACCAACAGTACGACCACCCTCGCGAATAGCGAACTTCACACCCTCTTCCATAGCGATAGGATTTATCAGTTCGACAGCAAAAGTGACACGGTCCCCCGGCATCACCATCTCCACGTCAGCAGGCAAAGTAATCGAGCCTGTTACGTCAGTAGTACGAAAGTAAAACTGTGGGCGATAGTTCGAGAAGAACGGGCTGTGGCGCCCTCCTTCATCTTTGCTCAACACATAGACCTCAGCCTCAAACTTGGTGTGAGGCGTAATGCTGCCCGGCTTGGCAAGGCACTGGCCACGCTGAACCTCTTCACGCTTGAGCCCGCGCAAAAGAACTCCCACGTTCTCTCCGGCACGACCTTCGTCCAGAATCTTGCGAAACATCTCAACACCAGTGACCGTGGTCTTCTTCGTGTCCTTGATGCCAACAATCTCCACTTCTTCGCCGGTCTTGATGACACCACGCTCTACACGGCCTGTAGCCACAGTTCCTCTTCCAGAAATGGAAAGAACGTCCTCGATGGGCAACAGGAACGGCTGATCGACAGCCCGCTCAGGCTCAGGAACAGAAGAATCCAGAGCCGCGAGAAGCTCACGTATCGGCTCCGCAGCAGCAGCATCACCTTCCAGAGCCTTAAGCGCAGAGCCTTTGATGACCGGTATATCGTCACCCGGGAAATCGTACGCACTCAGAAGCTCACGCACTTCCAACTCCACCAGCTCCAGCAACTCTTCATCGTCGACCATGTCAGCCTTGTTCAGGAAGACAACAATGTTGGGAACACCAACCTGACGAGCCAGCAGAATGTGCTCACGCGTCTGGGGCATGGGGCCATCAGCGGCAGAACATACGAGAATCGCACCGTCCATCTGGGCAGCACCGGTGATCATATTTTTCACGTAGTCAGCGTGGCCGGGGCAGTCTACGTGAGCGTAATGACGACTCTCGGTCTCGTACTCAACATGGGAGGCGGCGATAGTAATGCCTCGCGCCTTCTCTTCAGGAGCGTTGTCAATTTGATCAAAGGCCTTGGTCTCGCCCCCGAAGCTTTCAGCGCAGACCTTGGTCAAGGCCGCTGTCAGCGTCGTCTTACCGTGGTCAACGTGCCCAATTGTTCCCACATTGACATGGGGCTTGGTGCGGTCAAATTTCTCTTTAGCCATTTCGGTTTTACTCTACCTTCATATGGATTCACCCGAATCCGGAACGTCTTCAGCCCTGACCAGCCTTGATGACAGCTTCCGCCACACTCGAAGGAGCCTCTGCGTACTCAGCAAACTCCATAGTGTAGGTTGCACGCCCCTGCGTACTCGAACGCAGATCCGTCGCATAGCCGAACATCTCACCCAAAGGAACTTTTGCCTGAATAGTCTTTCCAGCCGGGGTGTCTTCCATCCCCTCAACCAGTCCGCGACGACGATTCAGGTCTCCCATCACGTCACCCATATAGTCTTCCGGTGTTACCACCTCAACCTGCATCATGGGTTCCATCAAGACAGGGGAAGCCTGCGGCGCATATTTCTTCAGAGCCTGGGATGCGGCGATTTTAAACGCCATCTCACTGGAGTCAACCTCGTGAAAGGAGCCATCATACAAACGCGCCTTGAGCCCCAGCAGCGGATAACCTGCCAGAACACCATTGCGCATCTGCTCCTCAATGCCCTTCTGAACCGCCGGGATATACTCCTTGGGAATGGTGCCGCCCACGATCTCGTTGACGAACTCCAGCCCATCCTCTCCGTCATCCGCCGGAGAAAACTCGATCACAACGTGGCCATACTGCCCACGCCCTCCCGACTGCTTGGCAAACTTGTGATCAGCTTCGATTTTGGTTCTGAGCTTCTCACGATATGCCACCTGGGGCTTGCCGATGTTCGCCTCGACCTTGAACTCCCGACGCATGCGGTCAACCAGTACATCAAGGTGCAACTCACCCATCCCTGAGATGATTGTTTGACCACTCTCCTCATCCGTTTTTACCCGGAAAGAGGGGTCTTCCTGAGCCAGTTTGCCCAGCGCTATACCCATTTTTTCCTGGTCAGCCTTGGACCTGGGCTCAACTGCCACAGAAATCACAGGGTCAGGGAACTCCATGCGCTCCAGAACAATGGAATGATCCGGATCACACAAGGTTTCCCCCGTCGTGACATTTTTCATCCCGATCAAAGCCACTATATCCCCAGCCAGAGCTTCCTTGATCTCTTCCCTGTTGTTGGAGTGCATCTGCACCATGCGCCCAATGCGCTCACGCTTGCCTTTGACGGAATTGACAACAGTGGATCCCGATTTCGCAACGCCCGAGTAGACGCGCGCAAATGTGAGGGTGCCCACAAAAGGGTCCGTGGCAATCTTGAACGCCAGCGCAGAAAAAGGCGCGTCATCGTCGGCAACCCGCTGCTCGACAACAGACTCACCCTCTGCCGTTTCGCCAACCACACCCTCAATTGCTGCCACCTCAAGAGGAGAGGGCATGTATTCGATGACGGCATCAAGAACCGCCTGAACCCCTTTGTTCTTGAAGGCGGAACCACCGAAGACAGGAATGATTTCGTTAGCCAGCGTTCGCTGCCGTATACCCGCCTTGACTTCTTCCTCGGACAGCTCCCCGGACTCCAGATACTTGTCCATGAGCTCGTCAGAAGCCTCAGCCGCAGCTTCCACCAGACTCTCACGCATACTGGAACAGGCTTCCAGCATGTCTGCGGGCACATCGCCATATTCGAAAGTCATGCCCTGGTCTTCTTCGTTCCAGAGAATCGCTTTCATCTTGACCAGGTCAACAACACCCTTGAAAGCATCCTCAGCACCTATGGTCATCTGCATAGGAACGGCCGTGGCACCCAGTCGCTCACGCAACTGATCCACAACCATGAGATAGTCGGCACCAGCACGGTCCATCTTGTTGACGAAAACCATGCGCGGCACCTGGTACTTGTTCGCCTGACGCCAGACTGTTTCTGTCTGAGGCTGCACCCCGGAGGAACCACACAAAACAACCACCGCACCATCAAGAACACGCAGGGAACGCTCCACTTCAATAGTGAAATCCACGTGTCCCGGCGTGTCTATGATGTTGACGCGATGCTCATCGAACTGGGCATCCATTCCACGCCAGAAGCAGGTGGTGGCAGCCGAGGTGATGGTGATTCCCCGCTCCTGCTCCTGCTCCATCCAGTCCATGGTGGCTGCACCATCGTGCACCTCACCAATCTTGTGAGACATTCCCGTGTAGAACAGAACCCGCTCGGTCGTCGTCGTCTTGCCCGCATCGACGTGGGCACAGATACCGATGTTACGGTAGCGGCGTATCGGGGTTTTACGGGCCACAACGCAATCCTCTGCTAATAAACAACTGAATCAGAAACGGTAGTGAGAGAAAGCCTTGTTGGCTTCGGCCATGCGGTGGACATCGCCCCGCTTCTTGACCGCTGCCCCTTTTTTCTCTGAGGCATCACAGATTTCGCCAGCCAGACGCAAGGCCATGGACTTTTCGCCACGCTTGCGGGCAGCGTCCACCAGCCAGCGCATGGACAGCGCTGCACGACGGGAAGGGCGCACCTCGACGGGAACCTGATAAGTCGCACCACCCACACGGCGGCTTTTGACCTCCACCAAGGGAGAAATCGCTTCAAGCGCAGCCTCAAAGACCTCAAGGGGACTTTTTCCACTGCGCTTCTCGACAGTATCCAGAGCCCCGTAGACGATGCGCTCGGCAACGGCTTTTTTACCACTGACCATCACATGATTGATAAACTTGGCCAGCACCGTGCTGCGGAACTTGGGATCCGGAAGAACCTCACGTTTGGCAACAATACGTCTTCTTGGCATGAAAAAATCCTCAATTCAGGCAAATCCGAGATCAGACTGCGACTCGGCCTTACTCTTGAACTCGTGTGAACTCGTGTGAACTCGTGTTCGTGTTCGTGTTCGTGTTCGTGTTCGTGTTCGTTTCAACTCTGGTCCGTTTGCCATCAAGCCACTTTGGGCTTCTTGACTCCGTACTTGGAACGCCCTTGCTTACGATCACTGACACCCTGGGTATCAAGCGTACCGCGCACTGTGTGGTAGCGAACACCTGGCAAGTCCTTGACACGACCGCCACGAATCAGAACCACCGAGTGCTCCTGCAGGTTGTGCCCTTCCCCACCTATGTAGGAAGTCACCTCCAGGCCATTGGTCAAACGCACACGACACACTTTCCGCAACGCCGAGTTCGGCTTCTTGGGTGTTGTTGTATAGACACGCGTACAGACACCCCGCTTCTGCGGACAGCCCTGCAACGCAGGAACGTCTGTCTTTCTGAGCTTGCGCTTGCGTGGCTTGCGCACCAACTGATTGATTGTCGCCATCCGGCATCCTCTCTATCTGACTACCTGTTTCTGACCCCGTTGCGGCCGTTACGCCGACAGACTCCAGGTCAATGGAACAACAGGAAGCAAGTCCCTTCGGACAACAACCCGCACCAGGCCCACATGCCCCCAAGGGAACCGCGAACCCCCAATGACACCTCAGCCACCACATCGAAACAGAAAACGAAAAAGGCGCGGAATTTTATACAACGCAGAGCCCCAACGTCAAGACACGAATGACAGCCCGCCAGCTCGCGCTGAAAAAGTTCTGTCCCCAAGCGGCACTATCACGAATAATGAAGGCCAAAACACAGAAGGCACCCCATGCAACGGTTGGTCACACTGCTACTCTTGTCGTTCACACCCTGGATCGCACTACCCGCCCCGGCAGTCAACGAGGCCTGGTACCAGCAGGTATGGTGCGATGGCATAGGCGGGCGCACAGAAGCCGAACTGGACTCCGGCCAACGGGTGGACTGCCTCACAGAGACCTACGCCATAGAGATGGACTTCGCTCACAAGTGGACAGAAGCCATTGGACAATCCCTGCAATACGCCCTGCTCACCGAACGCAAGGCCGGCATCGTCCTCATTCTTGAGTCAGCCCAGGACAAACGCCACCTGGCACTGGCGCGCCGTGTCATCAGCCACTACAAACTGCCAGTCACACTCTGGCCTCTCGGGCCCTGACCGGCTTCCTGCTGCCCACCGACGCGCGGGAGAGGTGTAACGGCTCCCCGCTGGTTACTTTTCACGGCATCCATCAACGTCCCCCACTCCTGCTCGGACGCTACAGATTCCACCGGCTTGTAGTTGGCTTGCTGTCTTGTCAAAGAACGTTCGCTGTAACGCGACAGAAGCATAATATCAACCCGTCTGTTCAGCGGATCATTGCCGGCATAGCCCCGCAAGGGCGCCAGGGAGGCCACGGAGACGGTGGAAGCCACCTGCCAGAAAGACAAACCTCCAAAGACCAGCGTCTTCCTGACTGTCTCCGCTCTACGGGCTGCCAGCGCCCAGTTGCCGTCCAGATAGCCCTCACCGCGCCCACGCGTATCGGCGTGCCCCATGATCACAATACGACGCCGCAGCAAGCCGACCGGCCGCGCCAGCGCCAACACCAGATCCTCGTAGAAAGGCTCCAGCTGGCTGCTGCCAGAACGAAAAGGAGGCCCCTGGTCCGACTGCACTATGGAAATGAGAACCCCCTGCGGCAGACTGCGAATCTCAAGTCCCCGGCGCTTGCCGAGCAGAGTCGAGCCCCCTTTACCCCTGGCTCCCTGACTGGCCAACCCACGTAGCCTCTCCGTCCCCGAAGCCTTGTTCCCATTGAGCTGCGTGCCCGTTTTTCCGGAGGGCACCGCACGCAAAAATACGGGCAGTCCCTCGTGAAACGTGGCACCACCTGCCATGGAAACCGGACTGCTGCTGGAAGGGCGGGCAAATACTCCAGGATTGGTAAAGTAAGCGGATATGGACTTCTTCTGCACTTCGTTGGTGACTGAAACCAACCAAAGCACCAAAAAGAGCGACATCATCGAAATGGCAAAGTCAGCAAAAGCCACCTTCCACGACGAAGAGCCATGGTGTTCTTCGGCGCCAGTCTGGCGATAACGGTAGACAACTTTCTCTCCAGACACAGCACCGCTCCTTCCGAAAGACAAGAAAGGCTTGCCAATCAGACGCTGAGGCTGCCAATCAGAACCCTACTCTCAGACTCTCTTCCAGCTCAATGAAAGAAGGCCGGTCCTCATCCAGCAGCACGCGACGACCAGCATCAACGGCCATGGCAGGAGGGTAGCCTCGCAAACCTGCCACCAATGAGGCTTTGACACACTCGCACGCCAGCACCTCGCTTTTGCCCAGATCGTCGAGAACTGCTGCCAGCGGCCCCAGCACGCCATAACACAAAAGCACACCAAAAAAAGTCCCCACCAAAGCCGCTGCCACATGCAGTCCTATCATCTCAACAGGGCCGGAAATAGACTGCATGGTGATGATAATACCCAGCACCGCAACAACGATGCCGAATCCGGGACAGGCATCCGCTGTCCTCTGCAGCGCCTGGCCTGCACGCCTGAGATCCTCCCTGCACACCTGCAGCTCCTGCTCCATCGAGTTTTCCAGCTCACTGAACGCAATATTGCTCAGCGTGGTGACACGAAAGCTGTCCGTCATGAAGTGCAATACACGCGGACAAGCCATCACCTCAGGATATCTGGCGAAGATAGAACTTCCCTCCGGCGTCTCTATGTGTTCCTCCAGGGCATTGCGCCCCTGACGGCGCGACAGGTCCAGCAGATCAAACATCAGCTTGAGCAAATCCAGGTAAAACAAGCGACCAAAGCTCCCGCGATTACTCACCATGGAGCGAAGCCCTGCCAGCACCTGCAACTGCACCGATTTGGGCGTTCCCAGCATGAACGCACCCGCCGCCGCCGAGATGATCATGCCCATCTCTGCCGGCTGCCAGAGAGAACGCAGCATGCCATTCGAAAGGACAAAGCCTCCGACCACGCCACCCAGGACCAGCACAAGACCCAGCAACTTCAGCACGAATTTTCGCTCCCGGACGCGGGCACCCCAGACTCGGTAGTCGACCAGGCTCTCAGTCGCAACAGTGCCTGCTTGTGCAGTTGGCACACACGGGCCTCCGTCAGGCGAAACACAGCAGCAATCTCACACTGGTTGAACCCCTGATGGTAATAAAAATGCAACAACTGCCGTTCTGTCACAGGCAGGGCCGCCAGCGCCCGTTTCAGATATTCCTTCTTGTCACACCAGTCAACAAAATCCGGCCCCTCGCGCAGACTCGACACCGGATCTTCCAGCAGCGTATCCAGCTGCCCACACTCAATATCGAGAACCATACGCTGATAGTCGTGCAGAGCCATCCCCATGGCGCGGGCCAGCTCACGCTCGGTGGCCGCCCGTCCCAGGCGCTGCTCCAGTGCGGACATTGCCTCAGCAACGGCTATCGCCGAGCGACTGACCCGCCGGGGCCGCCAATCCATGCGCCGCAGCTCATCAACAACAGCACCTTCCACACGTGGGCGCGCAAACGCACGAAAGCACTCCTGTGCATCACTTTCACCACTGGTGAAAACACGCTGAGCCTCGGGACGAAAGCGCTGCGCCGCCTCCACCAGGCCAAAGAACCCGACTTGCAACAGGTCGTCGAGCATATCCAGCCGCTGGGCTCGCTCTGCCAGACGCCGGACCAGACGCCGGACCAGAGGCAAATGGCTCTCAACGAGCGACTGCCAGGCCAACCGGCCCTCCATCGTCGTTGAACGCCGGGGAACCGTACCCGGGTACCCCGGACAGCAAGAAGAAACCCGCTGCGCATACATAAGACTTACTGCACCACAAATCCTGTAAAAAGAAGATCATCAATACGCGGATACTTCATATTCTCCATCGCCAGGTGCTTGACCATATCCCGCGCCCGCACCCGGAACGACTCCCGCTTTTCAGGAACCAGCATAGACTCGTAACTCTGCCGTGACAGCAAATCCAGCAGCCGACTTCTGAAGATGGGCACGTACGCAGGAAGGTTTTTGGCGCACTTCTTGCTGTGCGTCACCAGAGACACATCCAGCTGCGCGTAGTGAGGTTCTTCGTCATCGACAAGGTTGATCACCAGACTCCCCAGCTCTTGATAGAGCGGGAAAGCTGACAGCGTATCCACGGGAGGAAGGTGCACCCTGTAGTGCTCTTCGTAGTAGAAAACGCCCCCCCCGACAAGGGCGGCCAGCAGCCCCATCTGCAGGATGCGATTCATTGGACACCTCAGGCAAATACATCAACCAGAGAAAAAGCAAGGCCGCGCGCCTGCCACGCATCAGACATACCACCGTCCTGGGCGACGAGACGAGAAGGGCTGGACGGATCAGGGTCCGGATCTGCAAGAGCTCGTCCCGAGTGGCTACCTGGTTCTCTATCCCCGCGCGCAGCACCCTGACCAAAATCGTCATCACGTCCGGAAACAGACACATCCACCGACGGATCGCCATGCCCGCCCGAACCTCCGACCAGATCACGAAAAGCAGGCAAGTGCCCCCTGAGAACATCGCACTGATCCGCGCTCCCCACCAAGTGCAGCGCGATCCGGCCCTCCTGTTTCAAGGCCAGAGCCTCCACCGTTCCCATCCGGTCTGTATGCATAAACGCACGCACACGGTCCGGCTGCTGGGGCAGATAGAAAAGCGTTGTCCGCCCTGAGCTGGAATTGTGTGACTGTGTCGTGCCAGCGGCATTGGCTACGCTGGCGATACTCTTGCCCGGCAGCCTGTCTTCACCCGTAGATGCGTCACAACCAGGGGCTCCGGCGACTTCAGCGGACGGCTCAACCGCAGGGAGTGTCACACCCGTGTCGCGGGGGGAAGTCGTCAGCTGTTTCCCGTTCGCGCGAAACATCGCTTCCACACCCGTATCCCGGGGGGATACCCCCTCACCACCTGGAGAAGTTGCACCGCCACCGACAGACGAGACCGGGACAGATGAACCGGCAGGTGCCGATGCGCGAATCACGCGCCCTGCCACGTCTTCCGACAAGCCAGAATCCTGCCAACGAAGCGTAGCCACCCCTCCCGCATCCCCTTTATGATCATCACCACCAGGGCATGCAACATGATGCGGGGGGAACCAGGCATGCTGCTCGCCTGTCCATTCCCGCTCAACAACCCCGTCACCGGCGGCATGGCTCCCGCTGTCAGCATCCTCACCATCGAGGAAAGCCAAAGACGACAGCAGACGTCCCTCCTCCGGCTCATCAGACAGCGCACAAGCATCTTCCTGCTGCACAGCGCAAACAAAAGGCGAGGCCCAGCTTTCGTCTTCGCCTCCAGCGCCCTGACAGCCAACACCGCCACCAGAGGAATCAGTACCCTCTGTCGCACATTCCTGCAACTCAGCCCCCGCCGCCTGCTCCAGCTCTGCCTCTGCCTCTGCCTCTGCAGCCAGGATGAGACTCCGGGAGCACAGAAAAACCAGCCCCGGCGACGTCGTGCCCGCTGCTGCACACCGGTCGGTCGATGCGTTCACGCTCAGAGTTGAAACGCCGCCTAGGCCGTCCATTCTGTTCCCGCCCCTGTTGTTATCGCTGCCACCGCCCCAGAGGATTCTTCTCCCTGCCCCGTCTGAACTTCCACCGGCACCACCCCCTGTCCATCGCTGGAAGACGACAGCGGTACATCGGGAGTGGCAGCCGCCAGATCGCGCCAGCCCTCCCGGAGTGTGCCAACAATCCGCCGCACAGCCTGCACCGGCTCGGCACTGTTCTCCACCATGGCCCGCAGCAGAAAAAACGAACACTGGTCGTAAAGAAAACCCAGCTGCTCGCCCAGCTCCCGTGCCTGACCATCCGCAGGACCATCCCGGGCATCCCGGGCGGGCACCCGCAAGCTACCCTGGAGTGCGGCAAAAATATCAAGGCAGCGGCCTGCCAGCTCGCCCCTGCGCGCCCCTGACACCGTCACACTCCCCTCAAGCTGGCACAAGATGTCATCCAGCCCCATCATCAAGACTTCCAGATCCCCCGCAGCAGTCTGGCGCCCCCCGCCAGCGTACTGCTGGTCGCGGTAATGCCCGCGCACACATCTGACAGGTTTCACCGCGCCCCCTCCTTGTCCCGGGATGGCAACAAGCCTTCCAGGGCCTCTTTCTGAGCCTGCCAGTGACGCACCGTTCGCTCCATCACTTCAAACTCGCTGCGTAGACGTTCAGTCAACTCAGTGCGCCTTTTTTCCAGCTGAACGCGGCCAGCCTGTACCCTGGCAAGGTCACGCTCCAGACGATCCATGCCAGACTCGCCTCCCAGACCCGTCTTGGCGAACGTCTCCAGCCTCTTCAGAAGCCGACCACAAGGCCCCTGATCAGAAGACACCAGGAAAAACACGTCACTCGGTCTGTCATGGAGTGCCTTGCGCAGCTGCGCCTCCTCCAGAGCAAGTCGCCCGTCACGCTGGCGCGTCACCCCCATCTCCGCCAAGGACCTGTAGACCGAATCCGGGTTGGTGTTGAACTCGCCCAGACTGCGTTCCAGTTCCGCCGACAACCGACGCGCAGCAGCACCTCCCGCACCGACAGCACTCTCCCGCATGGTGTCGCGAAAGCGGTTGTACTCTCTGACCACGTCTTCCACCGCCATCACCAGCTCTGCCTGGTTCATAGTGACGCTCACTTGCGCCGGCGCACCCGGCGGCGTTTCTCGCAGCAGATGCAACGCCAGGCCGCGCTGCTCCAGGCCTTCCGGGTAAACCTGAATCCGGTTGGAATCCCCCGATAAGGATACGCCGTCAATTTCGCACTTCATCCCCTGACCTGAAGTACTGCCACCATCCTTCCCCCCTTTGAACGATGCCACCAGTCCTCCATCGTCGTCCTTTTGGTCCAGCTTTTCTATCTTCAGCTTCCGGGCCGCACCATACTCACGTGCAGTCACTACGATACGGTAACCCTTTCCATCCGGCACAAGCCGGGCCGAAGCCAGGGAACCTGCTTCCTCGTTGATGGCCTTCACCACATCGGCGAGCTTCGCGTTGTCTGGAATGGCAATGCTCGCGTCAGCCTCCACCTGGCCCTTTACTATCAGGCTCAGCTTCAGTTCGCAGGGACCAAACTCCGTATCGTCCTTCCATTCCTTGGAGTGCATACGAAAGGGACGGGCCAGCCTCTCGATGGCCACCGAAAAGGAATCCGGCAGTCTGTCACCAAATCCCTTCCCCTCGATGGTGGCCACAGCGACGGTCGCTTCCAGGCAATCCGGACGCGACGACATCACCACAGGCCGCACGCTCTCATCCGCCAGGCGACGACAGCTGCTTTCCAGCAAGGCTCCGCCACTGTACAGGCGTCCCCGCGTGGACAGCTCTTCCTCCAGACGTTGCTGGCGGCTCCCAAGCTCGCGCTCTTCGGCCGCAACACGCCCGGCGACCAGACTGCCCACAAGAGCGTTTACATCAATCCCGGATCCCTGGCCGGGAATACTCAGCCCGTGCATGACTCAGTCCACCAGCCCAATAAAAAACAACCACGCAAAGCCGTTCACCAGCGTAGC